>Ga0182472_107273_pt1 | contig 14314 bp, 12 predicted proteins | sample TergutNc150P3_FD_120804 | JGI IMG/M metagenome (GOLD analysis project Ga0182472, IMG submission 120804)
TAGGACTTGAACCTACGACCGGCTGATTACAAATCAGCTGCTCTACCAGCTGAGCTACTTCGGCAGCTTTTACCAAAATGCACGGGGTCGTACATAATGGAGGATTAAATTTAGAAAAATAATTTGCTTTTGTCAAGGGAAATTTCAAAAAAAAGCAAAAAAAAGCAAAAAAAGTAAATTTTTATTGATATTTTTCACTTTTTAGGTATTTTTTTCCGTTTTTAACGCCAATATAGGTGGTTCATTCTGAAAAAATCTAAAATTCTTTGTATTCTGGTTAAGACTTTTGTATATTCCCTTACCGATATATGATTTATATTAACTTTTATAGATTAACCAAGCCTCTAGGGGTGGTTTTATTGATTTTTATTGCTCTTACAATGAGTTTTTTAGGCTGTAAAAAAGATAAAGGGAAGGTTGTTGAAAATAATGATAGCAGTTCTTTGGCGGTAAAAAATGAACCTTTGGAAGTTAATGTGTATTTGGAAAATTCTTTTAGCATGGATGCTTATGTTGGGGTTTATGGCAAACAACCAACAACTCGGTTTAGAAACGATGTGTCTAGTTTGGTGAATACATTAGAAACTTTGAGCAGCGATATAAAGTTATATTATATAGATGATGCAGGTGCTAATTTGGAACCAGATAAAAATGTTGTGGATGTTATTAAAAATTTAAGTTTAGATACGCTCTTAAAAAAGGCATCTAGCCGCAAAGCAAGAGAGAATTCAATGTTTTTGAATGTGCTTGATAAGCCTCTTCAACATGTAAGTTCTTCTGGTTTATCTCTTTTGATTTCGGATTTTATAATTTCAATTCCAACAGATAAAAATTCTTCTGAATATGATATAAAAATATTTATTGACGGTGTTTCAGATAAAATATACCATCTTTTGAAAGATAAAATGTTAGGAAAAGATAGTTTAGATTTGTCTTTATTGGTAGTTAGAATGGAAAGCGATTTTCACGCTTGCTACTACACGGTGAAAAATGAATGTATAATTAGCAAACAATCTTTGGATAAATTGCCAAAAAATGGGAAATACTTTGAATGGAGAACTCCAAAAGACAGCGGAGAATTTGATTTTGTTAGACCTTATTTTGTTTGGATAATAGGAACTTCTAACCAAATAGAGAGAGTGGAACAAGAACTCAATAAAAGTTTTTCGCAGAAAAACGTTGAAATTAGCAAGTTTTTTAGCTATGATAAACCCGAATATCAAGTAAAACCTTATCCTGTTTCCACAAAATATGTTGCATATAAGTTAAAAGGTGCTAAAAAAGATTCCATTGTATTATCAAAAATAGGAAAAGACGTTAGAATTCCCATAAAAATCAAAATACCAGGAACAACATGGAACTCGGAAGGGCCTCTTGCCGATACTTCTGCATACATTGTTGAAAGTAGATTTTTCCGCATAGATAGCATTGCAAGGCACAAAGATGATAAGTTTACTCATGTATTGATTTTAAAAAATAACGAGGCTTTTAAGAATTTAAAGAATAAGGCTGAAATTGAATCGTTTTTTATAAAAATGAATCCTATGGTTAAGGCAAATTTATTTGAAAATTATTCCAGCTACAATGAAGATTTGAATACGCTAAAAGAGGGAAAAACTTTTGGTTTAAATAGTTTAATGGATGGTTTAAAAAGAGTTTTCTATGAAAAAAATCTTAATTCCATAGAAATTAAAATAGGAGTTGAATAGTGAAAAAAATAATTACCATAGCAACTGCTTTATCTTTACCAACACTTGCAATTTCCATTTTAGGGCTATTAGACCCCGAAGGTTTTTGTGCTTCATTTTTTCGTGAATATGGTATGTTTGAGTTGGGTTTTGCAAATGTATTCATTCCTCTTATTTTTTCTTTTCTTGCCATTCTTTTTTTATATAAATTTTTTGATTCACCAAAAAAATGCGCTAACATAAAGCCTTTCTTTTTTTTCCTGTTTTTTACCCCTATTGTTTCTGTTGCAATAATTATTCTTCTATCGTTAATAGGAGCGAGCGAAGATTTAGACTATGAGCCTAGCAGACTTGAATATGTTTTTGCTATTATTTCAACAATGATATACTTTATTTTATTTATTCCTGTTGGTAGGAATATATGGAGTAAAGGAAGTTTAGTTCACTATCCTTATTTTGGAAAAGGAGCATAAAATGTCTACATTATATGTTTTTGCTATTGGCGGTTCTGGTTCAAAAGTTGTTGAAAGTTTAACCATGCTTTTGGCGGCTGGCATGAAAGCCCATAATTACGATGAATTGGTTCCTGTACTTATAGATCCAGATTTGATAAACGGCAATTTAAACAGAACAAATGACTTATTGAAAAATTACGAAGAAGTGGGAAAGCAAAGCAATTACGAAGGTATTTTCTTTGGAACAAAAGTAAAACCCTTGGTGGAAGGCAGCAGTGAAAAATATAAATATGCCCTTGATGGTTTAAATTCAACTTTTGGAAATTTTATCGCTTACGATTCTTTAGGTAATAACAATTTAGGATTAGCCCATAATGATAAAATAAAAAAGTTGGCAAATTTATTATTTTCTGAAAAGGGAGATTATTTATTAAAATTAGATATGGAAGTTGGATTTAAAGGCTACCCAAATATAGGTTGTGTTGCTTTTAATAAGTTTGCTAAATCTCCAGCTTTTAGAGAAGTTTTTCAAAATAAAGTAAATTCTGGCGATGCCGTTATATTTATAGGTTCTATTTTTGGCGGTACAGGGGCAGCAGGGCTGCCCGCTTTGCTTGCAAATATACGCAAGGATCCTGCCCCTAGCAAAAAAAATATATTAGACAATATGCCAATTGGTGTAATTTCTCTTTTGCCTTATTATAGCATTACAGACAAAGCGGGCAATAAAATAAAAAGTTCACATTTTTTCCCCAAAACAAAAGATGCTTTGTATTATTATAAAGAATCGGTTTATAAGGAAAATTTACAATCTTTTTACTATATTGCAAATGATTGCGATGCAGGTGCATTGCCATATAGCGAGGGAGGCGTAAAGCAAAGAAATCCCGTGTTTTTTGCCGAGTTGATAGCAGCTCTGGCTATTTTAGATTTTGCAAGTGATAAACATACAGCAGGGGTTTTAAAAGCAAAAGAATTTTTAGAGATTAAAAGACAAGATGATGTTGATAATGCAAATGAAGACATAACATTTTCTGAACATAGCAATTTAAACGAAAAAACCAGATTGAAAATAGCGGAACCTTTATTTCAATTGTTGTTATTAAAAAAATATATGGACTCTGAATTTAAAAAAGCCAAAGAAGATGTTCAAGCATGGACGGAATTATGGAATGGGAGTGCAAACGATTCCATTAATTTTGAATATGGAGGAGATTTTAAGGCTTTTTTGGATAGGTTTGAAGAATATTTAGGAGAACTTGGAAGTTATGGGCATAAGTTTAAACCATTTGATTTAGATAAAAAAAATAATGATTTAAATAACATTGTGAAAAACACAAATTATGATTTTGATTTTGAAAAATTTAGCAAAAAGCTTGATATACTTTCAAAAGGCAAATTATTTAAAAAAAGACCATCTTATAAAAATTCTTATGAAAGGCTTTTTAAGCTAATTTATAGCGCAACAAGCGAAATATTTAAAGAAATACCTGGTATTGCCAAGGAGAAAAAATGAGTAAGAGCGGTTATTCCAGAACAGGTCCACAAGATGCAAGTGCTTTTGGTTTTGGCACCATTAAGCCTTATGAAGCAGGTGATATAGAGAGAATAAAAGAAAAAGGGACTGATTTTAGTGATTTGCCCGTTGCGGTTCCAAGTCCTTTTGGGCGTTTATTTTTGGTTAAAACGGCATTTGAAAGAGTTACAAAGCAAATTGCATGGGATCGCGAATTTAAAGAAGCGAGAGAAAAAGATAGACATCTCAATGAGATTTTATATATACAACAAAAACCCAAACCTGCAAATGATGAAGATTTAAGATTGGTAAGCGATACTTTAGATTTAGCAGAATTGGTATTTTGGAGGCATCAAGATTTAAGCGAAACTGCTATATCGGGTATGGACTTAAATCAGGATTCGGCAAATATAGATAAAGCTATAAGAGAGCTATCAAGTGATGATGCTGCTACAGAAAATACCAAAAAAGAATTAGAAAAAATAAAGAATTTAATTGATACCATAAGTCTATATGCTAGTATGGATAATGCAGCACTGGGTCTTAAAGATAACACTGGCAATTTCAATATACACCTGATTGAGTATAATGGCAATGTTATAGGAGGAACTAGTTGGCATACTTTATTTGTTCCTTTGGCAGGCGACAGTTTTAAAGGAATACATATAGTTAGTGAGAGAAAAACTAGAGATACTCCAAAAGGTTTAGAGCAAAGAAAGGATAAAGAATTTAAAGAATGGCTTAAATATATTGTAAGTAATAGAACTGGTTCTGCTATTTTAAATTATTTAAATGCTTTTGATATTAGCGTGGGCAAAAATAATTATACAGAAAAATTTTGCAATATAGAAGTGCCGCAAATAACTGAAATATTTGAAGATTATTTAATTGCATTGCCTTATGAGGCTAGTGATAATTTTATCTGTGGCAAAAAACATGGAAAAACATATTTACCACCTATAAAAGCAGGAACAGAAATTGAATACGACAAAATTGAATATATTCCTTTCCCTGAAAATTCCAATGAACCGATAATAACCGTAAAATATGGGGATAAAGAAAAAGAGTATGGAAAAGAAGTTAAAGAAGGGCAAGGCAAAATATTAACCTGCCATTTTAATGTTGCGTTGTTTCCTTATGTAAGCGGGGCTAGGGAATATAGAATTGCTTTGATTGAAAATCCGGCGGAGATAACAGATGTATCTGATATTTCTATTAATGATGCAGCTAAATATGAACGCGAAGATACTAGTGTGCAAAAACTAACTTTATATAAAAAATATAACATAACAGAAATAACTTTAGATGCAAATTACAATGGAAATAGTTTTTGTGCACAGTTGCCAGTACGCATGGTAAAAGTACCAGCCGTTGATATGAGTTATACCTTTGCAGTTGATTTTGGTTCAACAAATACAAATATAGCATATAAAGTTAATAATACTGAACCAAAACACAGTTTTGAATTAGAAGGGCATTTAGCAACATTGCTGAAATTCAAAGAACATTCTCCTTTTTCAGAAGATGTTCTCACCGAAAAGTTCATATCTCCAAAAATTAATGGAACATATTTTAGAACTTTATTGGCAGACACACCCTCGCATAACACAAACGCAAGCGAAGTTGATGTTTTGGGCAAATTTAACATTCCTTATGGTTATAGAGATATTTTGACCGCAGATAACGTAAGTGATAATTTAAAATGGAGCATAGGCAACCAAAAATATAAGGTATTCCTTGGGCAAATAGCCTTTGAACTCCACGCCAAAGTTCTTTTAACCGGCGGAGTTTTGGAGAATACTAAAATTATTTATACTTATCCTTTGAGCATGACCAGAGAGGAAAGAGATGCGTTGAAATGTGAATGGCAGGAACTTGGAAAATTTTATTTTGGCGATGGCAACACGTTTGATAATTTAGAAGGCAAGGCGGAATCCATTACCCCAATTAAATATCTCCACGCTCAAGGCGGTGGTTTAGTTTTGAAAAGAGAGACTCCAATTCCTGTTCTCAGCGTAGATATTGGAGGTGGCACAACGGATTGCTCTGTTATCACCAACAAAGATGGCAGTGGAGCTTCTTTGCTGTTTCCTTTGTCGTTTAGATTTGCCGGAAAAGATATTTTTGGCGGAGATAACAATGCTTTAACAGAAAAATATGGCAAAGAATACAGAGATAATACATTAAAGGATAAAACAAAATACAAAAAAGTTTTGGAAAATATCATAAGCAAGAAAAAGGATGTAAATTCTTATTTATTCTCATTAGAAGATATTTTGGAACGAGATAATAAATATAGCGTTATTTTGCATAGAGATAAAAATGTTCGTATAGTTTTCTTGTATTTTTTCTCTGCAATAATTTGGTTTTTGGCAAAAACTTTAGAAGAGAATTTTTGGACAAAAATGAAAAAATCAACTACTGAAAGCGATGTTCCATTTCCATCGGTTATTTATTTCACAGGAAATGGAGCCAGAATTTTAGATATTTTTGAAACATCCATTTTTGAAAATGGAATATATTCAAGACCCAAAACCACAGTTCTGGCAAAATATATTTTTGAAAAAGTATATGGAAGAAAAATGAAAATCCAAGAAACAGCAGATTTTAAAATTGATTTTTATTCTCAAAATTCTAAAACACTTACAAGTTTTGGCTGCTTTTCTAACCCCGTAATATTAGATGTGGAAAAAGCAGAAGATTTATTTATACCCCAAGAAAATTTATTTAAAAATAAAATTGATAATTTCAATAAAATATTTTTGGATATAATGAAAACAAAAAAATTTGGCAATAAAGATGAATTTTTATGGCAAACATTTGACATTGCAACAATAAAAGATGATAACGGCATTGTGAAATTTAAACTGATTGATGAGCTAGAAGAAGTTATAGACGAAACGGATATTGATGTGGCTCTCAGCAATCAAAATACACCCTTTGAAGTTTTGCATTTAATTATATTAAATCTTTTCAAAAGATTTGTAAATTGGCAACCACCAAAAAAAGGGCAGTAATTTTATGCTTTCTATTGTTTCAATTATCACTGTTATCGCAATAGTATTACTTTTTCTTTGGTCAAGAGGAAAAATAAACGAATTACACGAAAAGATAGCGATTTTAAGAGACGAAATAGAAGACTTGAAAAAAAACCGAGATGAACAAAAGCAAGATATAGGCAGTAAAATAGAGAAATCAACAGAAGAAACTCAACTGCAAAAAGAAACGGAAATTCTTGAGCCTGAACCAAAATTGCCTGAACCGCAAAAAAAAGAAACTTTTTATTTAGGTATGCCAAATGCCAAAGGTTTTTTAAAAGAAGAATCTCAAAGAGCTGGTTATTTTATTGCTCAAGAAAGTGAGCAGAGTAAAGCTTTTTTTGCATTTGTAAATGATCAAGCTAAATTGAATGTAATTTTTAAAAACGATATGGAAGGCAAATTTTACAAGGTAGAAAAAGGCATTGCTTTGCCAGGGAAAGTTTTATTGAATCAAACAAAAGGAATCCTCGGCAAAAAAGGCGATTTTTGGACAGTTTTAAAACCTATAACAATTGAATTGGGAAATTAGCTCGTGTTATTGATATTGATAAGTATTGTTTTTGTATTTCAGGCAATAGCCTTTATTCTCACATTTATATGGGCAATTTCTTTTGCGAGATTGTTTCCAAAAAAAGATATTTGGGAAGTGAGAAAAGAAGGGCAACACAAAGAAATTCTTTTAACTAAAGATTATGAAAGCGAAGGATTGCAAAATATTTTATCTTATATAAATAATTACATAGCGAGTTGCGGTGGCACAGTGCCAGATTTTAATATTGTTAAAGATATTATAGAAAGATATGTAGATAATTTTGAGGAAAAAATTAACAATTTTTTAACGGTTCCGTTGTTTTTAGGGTTAGTAGGGACTATAACTGGAATTATAATTGGTTTGGGAGATGTAAATATAGATAACGAAAAATTTGTATATGAATTAACAGAACATGTTAAATTTGCCATGATTGCCAGTTTAATAGGACTCGCATTAACTGTTATCAATTCTGCTATTATATTTAATACTGCAAAAAATAAGATGGATTATAGGAGAAATATTTTTTATAATTTTTTGCATTCTCAAAAAGCAGAAAACTTATTTCCATCTGTTTCTGGGAATTTAGAGAATGTTTTGAGAAATATGCACCAAAATTTAGAACACTTCAATTGCAGCCTAAGCAATAATTTAAATAGATTTGAAGAAGTTTTTAGCAATAATAAAGCGTTGATAGATAGCAACAAGGAGTTGATAGAGGCTTTAAAAAATTCTGCGACACTTCAAAATATGAAAGAAATTGTGGGATATAATTCAAAAGTTTCTGGAGAATTAAATGCTACATTTAAGAATTTGGATGAATTTAATAAGTATGTGTATATAATAAATGAGTTAGTGAAAAAATTAGGCAGTTTTGAACCCATAATGGAAGGAACTGTAAGTTTAGCAAAGGCAGCTAATAATTTAAATGTATTAGCAGAGAATATCGATAAAAATGTTATGGAAAATACCTATTTGGTGAACTTCTTAAAGAAACATTTAGATGCCATAGAAAAAATTTCCGATGATGCCCAAAAAGCTGTTGAAAAAGCAGATACCGAAGTATCTTCAATGTTAGCCAAACAGCATAATGAATTAGAGGAATCTTTGCAAAGCTTATCTGACAGCATAAAATCTTTTGATAAAATTATAAAAGAATCTTTAGATGAAAAATTAGCACCTGTCTCTGGCAGAATGCAAGATACTTTTGAGGGCTTGGAACAGATAACGAAAAACTTTGAAACCATTGTTAAAAAAGCTTTGGAAAGCGAAATGGCTGGATATGCGGCACAAGTGGCTCAACCTATAAAAGATTCATTCAAGAGCATTTTAGAATTTACCCATCAGTTAGAGGAAAATATAAATGAGACGGAAGTTAAAGATTGGTTAAATACTAAATTGGAAAATTGGGGAAGAGAAGTGGAAGAAAAGCTACAAAATGTTATAGTGAATGCTTCTCAAAACAATATTTTACAGAATTCTGATTTGGAAAAATCTTTAAGAGAACTCTGTTATACAATGGGTAAATCGTTACATGTTCAAGAAGATATTTACAATGATATGAAACCTCGTCCTTTTTGGCGTTTAATTTTTTTCAAATGAAAAAGCATAAAACAGATTTTTTTTGGCCTAGTTATTCCGATTTAATGACTAGTTTATTTTTTATTATGCTTGTACTTTTTGTATTTGCCGATATAAAAAATAAAAGAGCGAATAAAGAATTGGAAAATGCAAAAAGGGTTACAGAAGAGCAATTAAAAAAGATTAAAGAAATGAAAGAATCTGTGGAAAAAATTGATTCAACATATTTTAGATTTGATTCCATAAATAAAAGGTTTTCTTTGAAGCAAAAAATAAATTTTCCTGAAAATAAGTCGGATATAGATAACAAAGACACAGCATATCTTTTGGCTGTTGGAAGGGAATTGCAAAGCACACTGGATTTTTTAAAGCAAAAGAATAAATTAAATGCAACTTATGTATTGATACTTGAAGGAATGGCTTCTAAAGATAAAAAAGCCTCTGATGCTTTTAATTATGATTTAAGTTATAAGAGAGCACTTGCTGTTAGGAATTTATGGGATGAAAGAAAAATATATTTTGATACTTCTTTTATAGACGTTCAAATTGCCGGTTCTGGCATAGGCGGCATAGGCAGGAGCGAAAAAGAAGAGACAAACCAGCAACTATTAATACATATAATTCCAAAGATAGGTGAGATTAAATAAGTTCATGCAAAGGAGAAATAATCGCATTTACTAATGTTTAATGCCGAGGGTTTTCAACTATAAAACCCAAACTTTTGCCCTCTCCCCGCTAACTTCCTTAACAAACTTTGGCACTAAATAACCAGGCAAGTTTTCCTTTAATTCCCCGAAAATGGATTTGGCTTGCTTTATTGGAACTTCAAAATGTGCTGTGCCCTCAGCTTTGTCCAGTTGATGCAAATAATATGGCAAAACACCTTGCGAAAATAATTTTTCAGAAAGCTCGGCTAAAATTTTTGCACTATCATTTATACCTTTTAAGAGTACGCTTTGGCTTAAAATAACAATACCCTGTTTTGTTAGCGCACGAAAAATTTTCTCGGATTTTTTATCCAACTCATTTGGATGATTCACGTGCACCACGAAAATCAAAGGTTGGCTTCTTTGTTTGAATAAATGCAGCAATGCCTGTGTAAAGCGGCTTGGTAAAGCTACGGGCAGGCGAGTGTGAATGCGAATTTTTATGTTTTTTGGAATGGCTTGGAAAATTGCTTGCAGTTCATTATTGCCGAGCATCAAAGGGTCACCGCCGCTTAAAATAACTTCTTTTATGCTTTTGTCTTTTTTCAAAAGTTTATGCAACTTGGTGGGCAAATTTTGGATTTTTTTCTTTTCAATGTTTTTTCTAAAACAAAATCTGCAATGCAAAGCACATTCGTTGCTTGCCATAACTAATAAGCGCCCTTTGTATTTTTGCAAAATTCCGCTTTCTATTTCTGCTTCTTTGTCCCCTGTGGGGTCGCACACAAAACCCTTTGTTTTAATATTTTCTTTTTCGGAAAATTTAACCTGCATTTTAAGCGGGCAGTTTTTGCCTACTGAAAATTTAGAGGCAAAACAAGCGGAAATTTTTTCGGGGAATGGCATTTATTCGGGATAAATATCGTCAAAGCAAGCACAGCAAAAATCGTCTGGCAAGCCGGTGCATTCTCGCATTCCCTTTACGCTCAAATAACCAATGCTATCAACGCCGAGCATTTTTGCCACCTCGGCAGGTGCTAGTGCGCTTGCGATCAATTCTGCCGGGCTTGGGAAATCCATTCCATAATTGCACGGGTGTTCAACGGGTGGGCTTGCAACGCGAATGTGGACTTCTTTTGCTCCAGCATTTCGTATCATTTTGCAGAGAATTTTTAGAGTTGTTCCGCGAACAATGGAATCGTCAACCAAACATACTCTTCTATCTTTTAGCACTCCGTTTATGGTGTTGAATTTAAGTTTCACCCTTTGCTCGCGAACATTTTGAGAAGGGTCTATGAATATTTTGCCTAGATAATGGTTTCTCAAAAGCCCTATTTCAAATCTAATTCCGCTTTCTTGCGCATAGCCAAGCGCAGCGGTTGTGGAACTATCGGGGCAGGGAATTACTATGTCTGCATCCACTGGGTGTTCTTCTGCAAGCTTTTTTCCCATTTTTCTGCGAACCTTGTCTGCACTTTGTTCATAAATTCTGCTGTCGGGGCGGGCAAAATACACAAATTCAAAAATGCAAAAGGCTTTTCGGTCTTTTTTCAATAATTGCTCTGAATGTATGCCGTCTTTATTTATAGTCAAAAATTCGCCGGGATGAATATCTTTAACATAATCAACACCTAATAAATCAAATGCACATGATTCGCTTGAGAAAAACCACGAATCGTTTTTTTTGCCCATGCAAAGCGGCCTAAACCCAAAACCGTCTCTTACTATATACATGGTATCTGGGGTTAAAAACAAAGCGCAAAAACTGCCCTTGAATTTTTTTACGGCTGTGCGAATTGCATCTGTTAAATTATCCGCTTTGGTACGTGAAATTTCGTGCAAAATAACTTCGGCTGCGGAATTGCTTTGAAAAATATGCCCGCTTTCTCCCATTTCTGAACGAAGTTCGCCCGCATTTATTATGTTGCCGTTGAGCACCACCGCTAAAAAACCCCACTTGCAAGTTACAAGCATCGGTTGAGCATTTGCAAGCGTGCGATTGCCAACGGTACTGGATCTAACATGACCTATTGCCGCAACGCAATTTTCGGCAATTTCGTCTAATTTACCATCTTGCACAAGGCCAGCTACCAAACCCATTGATTTTCGTACCCTAACCTTTTCTCCATTTGCGGCAGCAATACCCGTACTTTCTTGCCCCCTGTGCTGCAAAGCATAAAGACCAGTGGACACATTGCGAACAATGTTTACTCCATTGTATATTCCCATTATTCCGCTTTCTTCATTATGTTCGCCTATCATGTTTTCCTCTTTTTCCCAAATCCATTTTCTGTGCCGTGATAAAGCCTAACCATATTTGCTTTGTGTTTAACAATAACAAAAATCGCCACAATTTGAGATAAAACAAGAACATAAATATTCATTCCATCACACTCATACACAAAACAAACCGCAGAAAGTACGGAAAGCAAAGCACAAGCTCCAATGCTTGCCACAGATACATATTTTGTTGCCGCAAACAAAAGCCCCCAAAAAGCAAAGCAGGTGAGAGCAAGCACGGGTTGCAAAGCGAGGAACACGCCGAGCGTGGTTAAAACTCCCTTGCCGCCTTTAAACTTTGCCAAGCAGGTAAAGCTATGCCCCAAAACAACAAGCATTCCGGCAGCAACTGGAAGCCACGAATAAATTTCCGAAGTACCCTCGGAAACATTTAAGTGAATTGCTATAAAAGGTGCAAAAAAACCCTTTGCCAAATCAACCGCAATAACAGGCAGGGCAGGTTTCCACCCCAAAACCCTGAATACGTTTGTTAAACCAGCATTTTTGCTGCCGTATTCTCTTATATCTATTTTCTTGTAAATTCTTGCAACCCAAACCGCTGTTGGGATTGAGCCTAGCAAATAAGCTATTGGTAGGGAGAGAAGTGGATACATTGGGGAAATGTAGAAAAATGGATTTTATTTGTAGTAAGAATCTATCAATTTATCGGCAAATATCAACTGATTGCCTTCGGATTTTTCCAAAGATTCGTTGATGCTTTGCATTGCTACCTCTCTGCACATTTTACCTTCCATAAGATTAGCCAAAGCTGTTACGTATTCACCTGTATTTTCACCAGCATCTATGGCTATTTGGGAATGGTTTACCGTAGAGAAATAGCGAATGGCAAGCTCTCTGAAAAAATCCAAGCTAGACCGATTGGTTTCTTTAAGCTGAACATAATATTCAAAGGGGCTGTATTCCCATGCGGCACCACTAATACCATCAGTTGCAGAAAGAGCAAATATTCCACCCCCAACAACCGCTATGCCTAAAGCAGTTGTAGCAACAGATTTAGTAAGATTAGCAGCCGTCATAACTGGATTGTTTCCATAGGCGGCCTGACTCATAATCCAACTATATCTAAAAATTGGATATCCAGATACAGCCCAAATGGTATTTCCCCAAACAATAACATCATCCTTTTTTTTCAATTCTACATATCCTGTATTGTATCCTGGTTTTTTAACTGTAAGCTTTTCCTTGCCTTTTTTAATTTTTCCTTTGAACGGAGTTGTTCCTATCTGTTTGCCATCCAATTCAATGATGGCTCCACTTACATTAGAATTTATGATTATTTCCTGGCTTGTTCCTTTTATTATTGTTGCGCAACCCGCTAGGAGAGCAGCACAGAGATAAGTAATTGATAGGGCAAAAAGAGGGCGCATTTGGTAAATTTAGAAATTACTATCTTATCTGTATGAAAATAGCTCTTGAACTTGTGCCCAAAACGTTGGATTCTTTTTTGGTGGAATCCAAAACGCATATAAATAATTTTCCAAAAATAGCCGCTATAAATATTCCTGAACTTCGCAGCGTTGAAATAAAAAGTTTTGAGGCTTCGGAGCATTTGCTTAAAAATTCCGTGCCGGCTATTCCGCATTTTAGACTAATAGACCGCACTTTAGAGAATTTGGAAAATTTAATTGAAAAACTTATTTCTCTTGGCTTAAAACAAACGCTATTGATAAGCGGCGACCCGCCTCTTGACCCGCAAGGTTTTGTTCCTAGCGGCATAAAAGCACCGCAAGCGATAAAGCATATAAAAACAAAGTTTCCACAATTAAAAGTTTATGCCGGGCAAGATCCTCATCGCCAATCATTTAAAAAAGAACTGGACTACTGCAAAGAAAAACTAGACTGTGGAGCAGACGGTTTTTTTACACAACCATATTTTTCAGAAGGCTTGCTCAATCAGTGGCTTGAACATTTGCCAGAAACAGAAATGTGGATAGGGTTAAGCCCTGTTACAGTAAAAAGTCGCGATTATTGGGAAACAGTTAATCAAGTGGTATTTCCGCCAAATTTCAAATTTGATTTGGAGGGAAATTGCATAGTTGACAGACGGCTTTTAACCCTTATAGAAGCCGCAGGGAAAGATGCTTATTTAATGCCATTCACAACTTCTACAAGCAAATATTTAAATGCTTTGAGAATGTTTTAAGAATCCTCTAGAACACAATGTTTAGCGGGTTCTCACCGTTTTACCTCACAACCACACGCATTGTTTGGGTGCCGATTTTCAGAATGGGAGGAGTTTATGCGCTTGTGAATTTTTCTATCTTACCATTAAGGGAGCGAGTTTATTATATGAGTTTTTAATAGGAGGCATTTTATGCCCCAAAAACTTGCAAAACCAAGGTTCGCTCCGCTTACTTTGGATTCTACTTTCAAAAAAGCCTTTGCTAACGAGCGAAGCACGGAACTCCTTTTGTTCCTCCTCAACACTTTCCTCGCCGAGAAGCTGAAAAGCCCTATCAAAGAGGTAATCAACATTAACCACGAACTGTTTGGAAAAACAAGGTTCAATAGAGATGCTGTATTTGATGTTTATTGCAAGGATGCCACAGGTACAAG
>Ga0182472_107275_pt1 | contig 14215 bp, 12 predicted proteins | sample TergutNc150P3_FD_120804 | JGI IMG/M metagenome (GOLD analysis project Ga0182472, IMG submission 120804)
GGACTGAAATCGCAAAAGAAAACAATTATGATTTCTACTCTTACTGCAAAAAATTGAGAGCAAAACGCTCTTCTATGGAAAAAAGCGGTTGGAAGTTTGCCCTGCCCATCTCTAATGGCATAAATACAAAATCGAGAAAATCCTAAAATCGGGGTCATCGGGGTTCAGACAAAAAATCCAAACCGTTACAAATTGTAACGGTTTAAAAATTCGGAAACACCGCCACTGCACTCCCCGCCCCCACATCATCTGTTCCAACAGGCAACCCACCCTTTCTATCTATCTCTATATTCTGCGGCATATTCGGCAAAGAAATTTCGTTTTGCGCAATTACATTTATATAGTCTATCGCTTCGCCAAAAATGGTTTCGCTATTGCTTGTTGCAAGAACAGATTCTGCAAAATTTGCCCATTGAGGCAATGCGCCAGAAGCACCCGCTAGAGTTCGCGATTTTCCTTTGAGCTTATTGTTATCGTCAAAGCCTATGTAGCTGCATATTGTTAAAAGCGTGTCTAATGGCACGGCACCGCAAAAAGCGGCGGTGCGGTTTTCGTTTGTGGTTCCAGTTTTGCCCATTGCGGGATAAGGGTATTTTGAGCCGGAATATGATATGGCTAGTTTTGAATAAGCACTTGCGGCAGTTCCGTATTTGAAAACGGCTCTCAATATTGCCTGCATTGGCAAAACAACATTGTTTGGCAAGACTTCCATTGAATCAATTTCATTTTTGAAAATCAGGTTGTTGTTGTGGCTCCAAATTTCTTTTATTATGCAAGGTTCACCAAATTTTTTACCTTTGCATTTGTATAACTTGCCGCTTAAAATGCTTTGATATGCAACTGCCATTTCTGCTATTGTTGCTTCGTTCACTCCAAGCGGCATGCTCATAACCTCTTGCAAATTGCGGTTTATGCCTATGCTCTTCACAAAATTCGCAAATTCCCTCATCGCAATTTTCATGCGAAGCTCCGGCAGCAAAAATACGTCTCCAGATGAGATAGGGCTTGTTATATTTTGCTCCACCAAACTCTTAACCTGTTCAAAATCCGAAACTGTAAAATTTGGAAATAAAAATTCTTGGTCATCTGGCATGTCAATAGAGTCGTAATACTCAAAACTGTGCTGCAATAATTTAACTCTATCCAAATTCCTAATTTGCTTTTCAACTTCCTTTTTATCGTAATAATATTTTAACGCCTGCAAAGAGCGAACAGTTTCAAAACGCCCTTCCATAATCCAGTCATTCATCAAAACCATTTTTGCTTTTTCCAGTGCTATTTCTTTTTTTGCACTTGCCGTGATGCTCGTATCTATTATATTTTTCTCAGCCAGCTCCCTTATATCATCTGTTGAAAGTTTGTCCAGCAAATGTTCCAAAAGCCATACACTCGCTATGTTTTCCGAGCGAACCGCAGCCCAAGCTATGCTTACCGTAGAGCTTTTATCCGTATGGTCTGGTCTTGGGAAATAAACGGTTCCGCCATAGGTGAATAGATTATATTCGTTTTCCAGTTCGTCAAGCGGTTTCCAGCCAAATTTCAATGCGAGAGCAAAGAGGAAAGGCTTCCAAGAAGAACCCAGTTGCCTCTCCGCAACAAATACTCTGTCGTAGCCGGTGTTGTTTTGCCCGGATTGTGCCGCCGCAACCGCTCCGCTCTTTAAAGCTACAAGTGCGCCTTGAAGAGGATTTGCTGTATCTGCGGCTATTTTGTTTTGCAAGTTGTTCAAATTATCTTTCACCGCCTGCTCCGCCTTGCCCTGCAAATTCACGTCCAAAGTTGTAACTATTTTTATTTGAGCGCGCCGCCAATCTTCTATTCCAAAGTTGTCAAAAAGTGCTACATAAACATCTTCGTTCAATTCCCTGTCTATTTTGTCTAAAAGGGAAGAGGCGTTGAATTTAAATTCTCCGTAATTCAATTCGGGCATTTTTGCGGCATCATAAACGTCTTGGCTTATGTAATGGTTATCCAACATTCGGCGCAAAACATATTTGGTTCTCATTTGCCCCTTTTTCAAAGCCTCGCTCGCTTTTTCTGGTGTTTTTTGCACACGGGGGTCATAGTTATATGGACCTTTTACCGTGCCTGCTATAAAAGCGCATTCTTCAAGGCTGAGTTTGGATAGAGGCTTGTTGAAAAAATAAATAGCGGCTATTGCAGCTCCTCTACCAGAGCCATAAACTTGAAACTGATTCAAATAAAATTCCAAAATTTCTTGTTTGCTAAAACGCCTCTCCAATCTTAAGGCATCTGCAAGCTCTGTCCATTTTGACTTTATGCTTTTATCTTCTCTGCCAAAAATATTTTTTACAGTTTGCTGGCTAAGCGTACTACCACCTTGTCTAAAACTTAAATTTTTCACATTGTTGAACATGGCACGCATAAAACCGCCCATATCAAAACCCTTGTGCTTCCAAAATTTTGAATCTTCGGCAGAGACTATTGCATCTATGAGGGTTTGCGGAATAGAATCGTAAGGTACATATAACCTATGATTTATTTCAAAAAAAGCTCCTATAATAGAAACTCCATCGGAATATAAAACACGGCTTTCTCCGTTAAGATTTCTCAAAATATTTTCTTTTGTGAATTTGCCATCTGGATTTTGAGATGGAACAATGAGAACCATGTAAAAGAAAAATAAAAATGCCGCAAGTACAAAACCTGTGAAAACTACAATCAGCCCCTTGATAAATTTTGGCTTATTTAGACCTTTCCACATATTCTCCCGTGCGGGTGTCCACCTTTATGCGCATTCCTTGTTCAATAAACAGCGGTATTTGCACTTCCGCGCCTGTTTCCATAATGGCGGCTCGCATAACGTTTCCACTGGTGTTGCCTTGAACGCCGGGTGGCGAATCCACTATCAATAAATCCACGAATGTGGGCGGAATAACTTCTATTGCCTTCCCATTCCACCAAGTGACCTGCACTACTGCGCCGTCTAGCAGCCAAAGCTCCGCTCCATTGAGGGCATCTTTTGGTATTTCCACCATTTCACCGCTTGGGTCAAGGAAAAACCAGTTGGAGCCATCGTTATAGGAGTATGTGACCTCATTGTAGGTGACATCTGCTTCTTCCACGGTATCGCCACTTTTCCAAGTGCGCTCCAAAACACGCCCAGTGATTAAATTTTTTATTTTAACCCTATTGAACGCCTGACCCTTGCCCGGCTTTACAAATTGGTTCTCAATAATCATATAAGGCTGTCCATCAACCATGATTTTGAGCTTCTTGCGAAATTCATTTGTGCTAACTATTCCCATATTGGGGTAATATAGGAAATGTTGGCGGCAGGTCTTAGTTTCTCTTTGGGATCTACTTGACTAAACCCGCAAGTGCCAAACAAATTGTTCTCGTTAACTATATAAATTAGGTCATAAATTGGAAAATTTGGTGTATTTTGAATTGCTCCGCAGGGGAGGAGAGGTTTTCATAGGTAAAAACAAGGATAAAGAGATAGACTTTATTGTACAAAAGAACGCTAAGGAAAGAGAATATTACCAAGTTGCCTATACTGTTTCAGATGGAAATACTTTTAACAGGGAAGTGGCAGCTTTCAAAGACATAAAAGATAACTATCCAAAATACTTAATAACTATGGATTTTGACAATTCTTCCATAGACGGAATAAAAAAGATAAATGCCATAGATTGGTTGTTGGGGTAATTAGGGATTTATCATTTTTCTACATTACATCTCATAGCATGAAACGTTTTCTTCTATTTTTAAATCGCACTCCAGTACTTTTTGCCATTGCTTTTTGGGTGCTCGTTTTGCTTTTTCTTGTCATTATAGCAAATTGGGTTATTATGCCCGCCATTGCAGGGCGGTCGGCAAAAACAATGCCTGTGCCAAATGTGGTGAATTTACCGGCAGACGAAGCTGAAACCACTTTGCACAATGCGGGCTTAAATGTGAAGTGGGCAAAAGATGGCAGGTATAGCGGAGAAGTTGCGGCAAACCACGTGCTGCTCCAAATGCCTAGAACCGGCAGAACGGTAAAGGAAAACAGAACCATTCTCTTAACCCTTTCAAAAGGCAGGCAAGAGGTGAGCGTTCCAGATCTGCGAGGTGCAAGCCAAAGGCAGGCGGAAATTTCCCTGCAAAGGCTTGAACTTTTGCTAGGTTCCAAAATAGAAGGGGCACATTCAGAAATTCCAAGAGGAGTGGTTATTCGCACAGAGCCAGAAGCTGGCAAGCGTGTGCGCATAGGTTCCAAAGTAAACATTATAATATCTTCGGGCAATAGCTCTGGGAAAATTTTGCTGCCTAATTTGCGGGAAATGTCGCTTTCCAGAGCACAGGCAGTTATAGATTCACTTGGATTTAAACTTGGAAATGTAATAAGCATTGAGTTGGGAGATAAATTGCCGAATACAGTTTTGGAGCTAAACCCAAAGCCAGGTGAATATTTGGAAGCAGGCTCATCAATAGATTTAACGGTAGCGGAGTGAGAATGGAAAGTAAGAAATTAGGGTTTTGGATTTGGGGTATAGGGTTTGGAATTTTTGCACTTATAATCTCTTGCTCTAGCAGTCCAAAACCTGCTACGCAGCCCGATGCTGCCCTGAATGTTGAACAAAAAATTGATATGGCAGCAGAGCTTGCGAAAATAGATACTATGCTAAAGGCAGATTCCCCAAGCGCAATGGTAGCGCACGAATCTTATTTGCGCGCTTTGGATATGATGGAAGATGGCAAAATTATTTTTGCGGAACTGTTTTATAAAAGAGCACTTGCTAATGAACCAACAAGCCATTTTCTATTAGACGAACTTATTAAAATATTATTAAAGCAGAGCAAGTCTGGAGAAGCCTTTCCATTGCTTAAACTAGCTGTGCAAAGCCCAAAAGCCACAGGAGACAATTTTCTTTCTATTGCAAGACTTTACCGAGAAAACGGAACTTTAGACAGTGCGGGAAATTACTATAAAAAAGCGGTAGAAAAAATAAGCGGGAATTTGGGTATTCTCTATGAATACGCTCAATTACTGGAACTTATGCAAAATTATCCTGAACTTAAAAGGATTTACGATATTTTGCTTCCAGAGTTAGATTACCCACCGCGCCTTTTGGAAAAGCAACTTTTTCTCTACGATAAAACGGGGGCATCTGATTCCGCAACTGCAGTTTTGCTAGGCGAGGCATTCAAAGCAAATGGTGTACAATATGCCGAATACGGTTTTCTTCAGGCAGAAATTTTATCTAATTTAAAGAAGTACAATGAGGCGAATGAGATTTTATTAACCATATATTTTGCGCATCCCTCAAAAGAATTCACTTCTAAAGTAGCAATTAAAATAGCAAATAACTACGAGATGATGGATAGCATAACCGTTGCCATTGTGTGGCTTGAGAAGCTTTTATCTTCTGAACCAGAAAACCATATTGCCATGAATAATCTAGGCTATATGCTAATTGACCGCAACATAGATGTGAACAGAGGTTTATCCCTTGTAGAAAAAGCCCTGCATCACTTGCCAGAAGAATCTTCATATTTAGATTCAAAAGCCTGGGGACTATACAAAACAGGCAAATACGAAGAAGCACTAAAAATACTTGAAGGTTTAGAAGCATCTGGAATGAAAGCAAACGAACTCTGGCTACACCTAGCAAAAGTCTGCGAAGCTTTAAAACTAGAAGAAAGAGCCAAAGCATACATGGCAAAAATAAAGGAATAATTGATAATGGAAAATAATTTAAAAATTCTGAAAATTCTGAAAATTCTGCTAATTCTGCTAATTCTGGTCACATTTTCTTGTTCTAGAAATCCGAATCCGCAAACTTATTTTGGGGATAAGCAGGTTGCTTTGCCAGATAGTGCAAAGGTTAAGGCGGTGATTTCTGTTTCGCAGGGGAGTACAAATGAAAAATTGTCTGCGGTTTTGTTTGCTGTTCCAAATGAGAAATATCGCCTTGAATTGAGTGGGACTTTGGGATTGAGTGCGGCAAGCATTCTTTGGAAACAAGATGGTTGGAAAATTGTTTTTCCGCAAAACGAGCGTTATATGGAAGGAAAAGGAGATTGCGTTTTTATTCCAGTTTATGGCGGTGTGAATATTCACAAATTTTCGCTTTTATTTTTGGGGCAAAAAGCAAACTCTCTGAATTGTAGCGATGCAAACCCCTCAAAATTAGCACTTGAATACAACGATAATTCCGTTTTGGCATTTTTTGAAAAAGATTCTTTAAGACTGGAAATAAAAAACATAGACCAAAAAGCCGAGTGGAAAAACGGCGTTTGGAATTTAAATGTGCCAGAGAATTATGTGAGAACTAGGGGTTACTGAAAATAAACCCGCCCTTGCCGTTGCTCTTAACTTTACCCCATCCCGGATTTGGAACATGTACGCCTGCTATTATCCATCCGTTTTTCTCGGCTTGTTCCATTAAGTGCTTGCGCGTTTTTACAGCTTGCTCTTTGTCCATATCGAAATTCGCAGATTCGGTTGGTTCGGGGAATTGCAAGGCTGCGGCGTGAAGAAAATCGCCAGCTATCAACATTTTTTGCTTGCCCGTGCCTATTAAAAAAGCGGTGTGCCCAGGTGTGTGCCCAACCGCGTTTATCGCCACAATGCCGGGAGCTAGAGTGTCGCCAAAACCAAATGTTTCGTATTGGTCTGCATAGGCATTTACCAATGCTTTTTGCATGTCGGAATTTGGGGTTTCTGGTTTTAGCCAGTAATCGCTTTCTGGTTTGGATACATATACAGGAGCGGAAAATATTGGATATTTGCCTTGCAAAAGACCAGAGATGTGGTCAAGATGCTCGTGGGTTATGAGAATTACATCTATCTTTTTGGGGTCTATGCGCTTGTCTTTAACCGCATTTCCAAAACCCGCATCTATCATATAGGTTTTGCCGCCACTTTTCACCAAAAACACATTCACAGATGCCGGAGCTTTGCCGCCGGGCATATAGGAAAGTTTTTGCGCTTCGGTCAATTTACCGCTAAAAAGAGAAGCATCCATTTCTCTTGGCTGGTCGTCTATAGCTATAATTTCTATGCCACCATCCAAAGTGATGCTTTTTTGCTGCGCAAAGCAGGAAGAAAAGAGACAAAGAATAATTATGGGGTATAGGGTATGGGGTATGGGGTATGGAGTATGGAATAAGCCGTTTTTTGAGAAACGCCTAGACCCTAAACCCAATACCCTATACCCTAGTAAATTTAAACCCATCTTCTACTCCCTATTTTTAAGATACCATCTTATCAGAGCATTGGTGCTAGAATCGTGGTTAAGTTCAATGTCGGGGGAGTTTTCGCCTTCTACTAGTTCTGGCAAAATTTTTCCGGCAAGATGCTTGCCAAGCTCAACGCCCCATTGGTCGTAGCTGTTCACGTTCCAAATAACGCCTTGCACAAAAATTTTATGCTCGTACATGGCTATCAAAGCACCCAAAGTTCTAGGGTCTATTTTTTTCACCATAATGGAATTGGAAGGTTTGTTACCTTCAAACACTTTGTGAGGAGCTAAAAATTCCACTTCTTCGTCTGATTTGTTTGATTGGATTAGCTCGTTTTGGGCTTCTTCCAAGGTTTTGCCGTTAAGTAGTGCTTCGGGTTGGGCAAAGAAGTTTGAGAGCAACTTGCGGTGATGGTCGCCTACCTTGTTAAGTGAATTGGCAGGGGCAATAAAATCGCAAGGTATTAACTTTGTGCCCTGATGGATGAGCTGGTAAAAAGCATGCTGCCCATTTGTGCCGGGCTCGCCCCATAAGATGGGACCAGTTTGGTAATCTACTCTGTTACCATCGCGGTCTATTGTTTTTCCGTTGGATTCCATGTCTGCTTGTTGGAAATATGCCGCAAAACGGTGCATGTATTGGTCGTAAGGCAGAATTGTGTAGGAATCTGCGCCCATGAAATTGTTGTACCATATTCCAAGTAGCCCCAGAATAACGGGAATGTTTTTTTCAATTGGGGCAGTTTTGAAATGCTGATCCATATCGTAAGCACCGGCGTGCAAAAACATATAGTTTTCAAAACCTATGCGCAAAGCTATTGGCAAACCTATGGCAGACCACAAGCTATAACGACCTCCAACCCAATCCCAGAATTCAAACATATTGGCTGTATCTATGCCGAACTTGGAAACCTCTGCCGCGTTGGTGGAAATGGCAACAAAATGTTTGGCTATTGCGGCAATGTTGCCACCAAACTTGGCAAGCACAGCTGCTTTGGCAGTGTTTGCATTGGTCATTGTTTCTTGGGTTGTAAAAGTTTTGGAAGCCACTATCCAAAGGGTTTCTTCCAAATCCACCTCTTTCAATGTTTCGGCTATGTGGGTACCGTCCACATTGGAAACAAAATAAATCTTTGGGGAATTTTCGTTTGCATAATGTTTAAGTGCCTCACAAACCATCACAGGTCCCAAATCTGAACCGCCTATGCCTATATTCACTATTGTTTTTATGCTCCGCCCGCTGTGTCCCTTCCATGCGCCGTTCCGAATTTGTGCGGTGAACTCTTTTATATGGGCAAGCACGGCTCTCACTTTTGGCATAACATCTTTGCCATCTACCACCACAGGCTCTGTACCTTGGTAGCGAAGGGCGGTGTGCAAAACAGCTCGTTTTTCTGTGTGGTTTATTTTTTCGCCTGAAAAAAACTTTTCTCTCATTTTTTCAAAACCGCAGTTTTGAAGCAAATTAGCTAGTAGGTCAAGGGTGTCTGAATTGACATTGTTTTTGGAATAATCCAAATAAACGCCTGCGGCTTCTATGCCGTATTTTGTTCCTCGGCTTGGGTCTGCTTTGAATAATTCGCGCATGTGTGTTTTTTGCGCGGTGCGAGCTTGCGCTTCCAGAGCTTTCCACTCAGGAAGCAAATTCGGTTTAGTCATGGGGGTAATATAGTAAATGCCACTGTTGGTATCTGTTGTTACACAAACGGTTATATTATTCCTCACTGCGAGTTTTTTGCTTTTGTTTAACGTATTGGGTCATTGAGTATATGAAACGTAATATAGTTATTTCTGATCTTGAGAAAAACATATCGCTGGTAAGCTAGTTGAATTCACAGCCCAAGCTTTTGTAGTTGCTGGAATTTTATTTGCGGACTTTATATACCAACTTTCGTCTGGTAAGCCTAATGAATTGGGGTCATTATATCCGCCGTCCCTTACGTCTTGCCCTCTTATCACATTGAAAGAAAGTGAATCGCCGGAGCTAAGTATTAAGTGTTCACCACATCTAACGCGGCTTTCGCATACCTGCCCAGTTATCCCATAAGCATAACCTTCCGAACCCATATTTTCTGGACGTGAAATGGATTCAAGCTTGTAAGCCAAAAGGTTTGAACTTCCTTGTTTGTTTATTATTATGGGGAATTGGTCAGCACCTATGAATTTCATTATAGATTCGTCATCTAGTTTGTTGCTGACGTAAATCACTGTTTCGCTTGTACCATCTTGCTTATGAATTGTTTCGGCTTTTGTTATTCTAGGAGCACCAAAGCGAGGAGGGGTCAAATTGCTAACAGATATGCGAAGCATCATATCTGATCCCTCTGTTTGCCTATTTAAATAATAAAAATTTATAACATGCTTGGAACCATCTTCCCAACCTTTAGCGTTGCCATACGCTTTCATATTTATTTTTGCCGGAGCTGCCAAATGGGTACCACCCAAGTCCACCACAAGCTCTCCATCTATAAATATCCACATATCATCACTGCCTATGAACCCAAATTGGTCGTTTGCCTCTCTTATATATTTAAATTCAGCGGAACCTGCCATTGAAAAACCGTAATTATGCAATTTTCTTGCGGGTACACGACCAGTATTTACAGCTCTTTGAGCGGCACTAGGATCTTTTGGACCTCCAGCATTTTTCCATGCGTTGCATTCGGTACCCAAATCATAAGTTATTCCAGTTGCAAGAGGGGGGCACCAAACATTCAAGCTTTGCATACCCCAAGAACTACCTTCATATTTATCTAAAGGAAAGTAACCGTTGTCATAAAGACCTGGGCGCCATTCCGCTCTTGTGTTGTAGTCGTAATTTATCTGATAAACATTGCCGCTTATAAGTTTAAGTGCCATCACATCTGCAAAAGTTCTCGCATAACCGCCATCTGTGAACCAACTTTCAACGCCAACGCTGTGGCAAGCTCCATTCCCTCTTTTAGGACGTGCGCAATAACGACCATTTATAGTTTTTTCTATATCGTTGTTTCCATTTTTTTCTTCCGCGCTACATTGAGAGTAATCCAACCTATTGCCAACTATGCCTTTGGTTACACCAACCGGATTAGCCCAGTCGCAATTGCCTTTATTCACCGTATTGCCATTTCCGCTACAAGTACAAGTTGTGGATTTATCTGGACCGTTGCAATAACCTCTCCAGTCTTCACCATTGTTGTTTTTATGATTCTGGCTGCTAGGGTCTTTACCATAGCCAAGCTGCTCGCCGCCTTCTGAACATGGATTGTATATTGCGCCTTGGAAGCATATCCTGTTTTCTGGAATCCAATTAGATGTTCTAGCATCGTTCTTTTCCGCACATTCGCCATTATCTCCCAAATCCGAATCAAATTCTTCAAAACCCGAATATCCTACTGGAAAATCGCGCAAAACTACATCTAATTCAATTCCATCAGAGCCTGCGGCTACAACCACTGGTTTGGGTGCAACATCGTCTCTGCATGGTGGTGGTAATTGAGGAACATCGCTTGAACAAGAGATGAATACCAAAGCAAGCAAAATGCTTGCCGCCAATATGATGCTTGAAAGAAATTTAATTCTGTTCATAAATGGCAATATAGAAAATCAAAGTGTTCAGCGATTTATCTTATTAAAAAGCAAAAAATCAAACCTGCTACAAATCCGGTTCCTGTTGCACCCGCAAGCCAAGCGAACTGCGGTATGTTTCTTTTCCAAACAGGTGAAGCGGGCAAGGGCATTTCTTTGCGCACAGATCTTAACCAAGAACTAAACGGATGTGAAAGCTCGCGTGGCAAACCTTCCATAATGGAATCTAGTTTTATTAAGCAGCCATAAGCCGAACTTATTCTTTTAGTGCTGTCTTTGGCAAGCATTCTGCACACAAGGCGGCGAAGCTCGCTTGGAATGCTTGGCGGAAAATCCGCAGAAGATATGCTTTTGCTCAAAATGTTTTTTGAGGTTTTTTCAACATTTTCGTCTTTAAAAGGATGTTTGCCAACAAGCATTTCAAAAACAATTATCCCAAGGCTAAATATATCCGAAAGTTCGGTTGCACTCTCTCCCCTAATCTGCTCTGGACTCATATAAGCAGCTGTGCCTATAACTGTTCCGGGGATTGTCATTTCTTGATTTTCAATGCGTGCAATTCCAAAATCGAGAAGTTTAGTTTGCCCCGCAAAATCAACCATTATATTGCCGGGCTTCAAATCTCTGTGCACAAAACGCCTTGAATGAACGTGCACAAGAGCACTCAAAGAGCCCCATAAAACAGAACAAGCCACCCAAACAGGAAGTGCCGGAGATTTATCCAAAACTTGCTTTAAGCTCCAGCCATTTATAAACTCCATAGATAAATTTAACTGCCCTTTTTCCATCCAATAACCATAAACTTGAACTATGTTCGGATGGTTCATAGCTGCCAAAACCTGAACTTCTCTATTGAACCGCTGAACTAAATCTTCATAGCCGCGAAGAGCGAGCTGCATTCGCTTAACAACAAGCATTCTGTCTAGCGAGGGGTCATGGCAAAGCCAAATTTCGCCCATAGAACCTTGCCCAATGCATTCCTGCACCGAGTACTGTCCTATTTTTTCCGGGGGCTTGATTTTTTTCATTCAGCAAGTCTAACTAGCATTAATAGGAATAACAAATCGCTGCTATCACCAGATGGTAAAATTTCACAAAGGGAATGTTCGCCATTCACCAAAATCATGGTTTCTTCTGCACCGCAAATTTTGAGGATTTCTAAAAGATAGCTAACATTAACGCCAATATGCAACGGCTCGCTGCCTTTTACGCCTTCGCAAACACAAGCTATTTTTTCTCTGGTGCGGCGAGAACCCACAGCAGAAATTTTTATTATTGAATCTTGAATTGAGAGCCTTGCATTGTGGGTTGTTTTGTCTGCTGAAACATTTACTCTCTGCAAAACATCTAGCATTTCTGCGGTGTTGAATTTAATTGAAATGGGCAAATTAGTTGGGATAACAGGCCTCCAAGATGGATACGGGCCTTCCAAAAGTTTTGCGGTGACCGATGTTTTTGGCGTTTTGAAATTCAAATGTGTTTCTGTAAATCCCATATAAACTATTTCATCTGAATCTCCCACGGCTGTGGCAGCCGAAAGCAAAGCCTGAATTGCGCGAGGCGGTACTATTGAAGAACGTGCAAGAGAAAAATCTTCTCCTGCCTCTGGTTGAACATATACCCTTGAAAGGCGGTGGCTATCTGTGCCAACAGAAACCAGTTTGGATTCTTCTGCTTCTAGCAGAATGCCTGTTAGGGAAGGGCGATTATCACTATTTTTACTTGCAGCAAACGCAACCTTTGAAAGCAAAAAATTGAGAACTTGAACTTTAAGCGAAACTTGGCTATCTGGTTCTATTTCAGGTGTTCTTATAAAATCTTCGGGACTTTTGCCACCAAGGTCTGAATCTCGTTCATCACCCCAAGAAACAGTGAGGTTCAATCCCTCTGTGGAAATGACTAACTCTACATCTGGCGCATTGGCCACAGTATCTGAAAAATCGGTAGCTGAAACGGCTATTTCTCCATTTTCTTCTCCATTTACCTCTATATTGAGGCAAAGCCCAAGACCAGTTACATCATTTGCCGTGATTTCGAGATTATTCCCTTTTAAACGAAGCAAAAAACAGCCTGCTATTGTAATTGCTGGCTTTGCTGGTACAACCAGCTTGGCAGCAGCAAGTGCCGGCGCAAGAATTGACTTTTTAGCGGTGAATTTCATAGACTGTATAATATAGTAAACATCACGAGTGCCAGTAATGTAAACATCTACTAGCCTAGCGGGTAAAAAAATCGCCATTTCCTTGACAAAATCTTTAAAATTTTCTATATTTATACCCTATGAAAAGAACTTTTCAACCTCATAATCGCAAACGAGCCAACAAACATGGCTTTAGGCACCGCATGGAAGACCGCTGGGGTCGCGACGTATTAAGCTCTCGCCGCTCCAAAGGCAGAAAAAGGCTCACTGTAAGTGATGAGTTATATAAAAAATAACCGCTAATATCAGTTTTGGGCACGCTTAAGGATTTTCGCTTTCCATCGCAAGATTCTTATAATATTGTGGCATCTAAGGGTAAAAGGCTAAGGCTTGGCTTTTTAAGCCTTAAAATTATGCCTGCACCCGATGCCTGCAACAGGTTTTGCTTTGTTGTTAAAAAGAAAAACGGGAACGCTGTTTTTCGCAACAAATGCCGCCGAATTTTGCGTTCTGTGGTTTTTAAAGGAGCAAAAAACTTTAAATTGCCTTTTTGGATTATGGCTGTTGTTGATATGAGCCAGACAAATGCAAATTGGAAGGCTTTGAGGGAAGATGCTGGGAAACTAGTGCTTGATTTATGCTAATTAAACTTATAAAATTATATCAAAAGGTGCATCCGGCTTTTTTTGGAGGGTGTTGCAGGTTTTATCCAACTTGCTCAAATTATGCCATAGAGGCGTTGGAGAAATATGGAGCGATAAAAGGAGTGTGGCTCACCATAAAGCGTATCTTGCGCTGCCAGCCCTTTTGTAAAGGCGGCTATGACCCTGTTCCATAAAATTTAGTATCTTATACCCAAATATATGCTTCTATATCACGGCAGTTACTTAGAAATCAAAAGCCCTCAAATTCTTGCAGGAAAATATGCCAAAGATTTTGGGATTGGTTTTTATTGCACCGAGCTGAGAGAACAGGCAGTTAGATGGGCGAGCCGTTACAACTCCCCAATACTCAATATTTATGAATACGAAAAAAAATCTTCATTAAAAATAAGGGATTTTGCCGAAATGACGGAAGAATGGCTGGATTTTGTTATTTTTTGCAGAAGCGGGAAGAAACACGATTACGAAATTGTGAGCGGACCAATGGCAAATGACCAAGTTTACAATTATATAAGCGACTATATTGATGGAGCTATAACAAGAGAGCAATTTTGGGTTCTGGCAAAATTCAAGCATCCCACGCATCAGATAACTTTTTGCACCGAGCTGGCATTAGGGAGTCTAAAATTTGTAAAAAGCGAGGCGGCAAAATG
>Ga0182472_107277_pt1 | contig 14129 bp, 11 predicted proteins | sample TergutNc150P3_FD_120804 | JGI IMG/M metagenome (GOLD analysis project Ga0182472, IMG submission 120804)
TTCTTTTTCTTGTATATCTAAAAAACCGTAAAGAGTTAGAGAATCTTCTCGCACAACAAGGTGAGTCAAAAGAGTTATCTCTGAACCCTCACCCGGAAGCATTTCGCCTGTGCGGGCACTTACATTAACGCCATAACCCACTCCACCACACTCAACAACTGCAAGCAACGGAGTTTTTTGAACAAGCAACCCGCGAAGCCGCTCAATCATTTCCATTCCCATTCAGTGCCATCTTTGCTGTCTTTAAGCACAACTCCAATGGATAGCAACTCATCACGGAGCCTATCGCTTTCCGCCCAATTTTTTGCAATGCGTGCCACGTTCCGCTTTTCTATTAACTCTTTTGCCATTGCTTCTTCTTTCTCTGAACGCTTTATTTTTTCTGGCTTGCTCAACAAACGAATTCCAAGAACGCTGTCGAACTCATTTATGAGAGCAGCCTTTTCAGTGTCTTCTATAGATGAATCTGCAAGCATTAAATTCAATACGCCAATAGCTGCAGAAGAATTCAAATCATCTGCTATGGCTTTTTGGAAAGCTGAACTCCATTCGCGTGCCTCCACACTTCCAATCTTACCTTCAATGCCAATGAAAGGCTCTGTTTTTCTTTTTAACGCGTTCAGGGAATCCATCGCACTTTCCATTGCTTCCCAGCTGAAATTTAAATAATTTCTATAATGGCTTGTTAAGGAGAAAAGCCTATAAGCCATAGGGTCAAAGCCCTTGCTAATTAAAGTATCTAGGGTTAAAAATTCTCCACTGCTTTTGCTCATTTTGTCGGGGGAACTACTTTCTCTAAGGAATTCTCCATGCATCCAAAATCTTGAAAATAATTTTCCGGTGGCGCATTCGCTTTGAGCTATTTCATTTGTGTGATGAACGGATATATGGTCTGTGCCACCGCAGTGGATGTCTATGGTTTCGCCGAGAATTGCCATTGCCATAGCGGAACATTCTACATGCCAGCCTGGGAAACCAACTCCCCAAGGGCTATCCCATTCCATTGCTCTTTTTTTGTCTTTTGGGCTAAACTTCCACAGAGCAAAATCTGTTGCGAATTTCTTTTCGCCAATGTCTATACGCGCCCCGCTTTTTAAACCCACTATGTCAAGCTTGGCAAATTCAGTATATTTGGGGAATTTCAGTGAGTCAAAGTATATTCCATCGTTTGTGCGGTAGGTATAGCCATTTTTTTCCAGCTTTTCTATTAACTCAATTTGTTCTGTTATGTAATCTGTTGCTTTGCACCAAGTAGTAGGGGGCAATACATTTAAAATTTCCAAATCTTCTTTGAATTTTTGCGTGTAAAACTCTGCTACTTCCCAAACGCTTTTTCCTGTACGCGCCGCACCCATTTCCATTTTGTCTTCACCATCGTCTTGGTCACTTGTCATGTGCCCAACATCGGTTATATTCACAACATGGCGAACCTTAAAACCGAAATACTCAAGGCTTCTGCGGAGCAAATCCTCAAAGAGGTATGTTCGCAGGTTACCTATGTGAGCGTAATGATAAACGGTTGGTCCGCAAGCGTAAAGACGAACTTCGGGAACTCCTTCGGGAAGCGTAAAGCATTCTTTGGAGCGACTTGCGGTGTTGTATAGGAATAGGTTTTTTTTTGTCATAGTGAGAAACCAGGTTTATTTCCGTCTGAAAGAAAGTCTTCAAGAAAATCCGATACAATAGGAGTTTCCCTAGTAGGTGAGCTTGCAACTTGTACAGGTTGTGTCACTGGCAACGGCATTGTTTGCGGAGATTGTGGAATGGGTTTTGGTACAGGTTGTGGCACGGGTTGTGATATATGTTGTGGTACAGGCTTAAAAACAGGTTGCTTAACTGGAGCTACAGGTACAACCTTTGCTTGTGGAACTTGCGGAACATCAACAAAGCCACCAGCCATAACTATTACCTTTGTTCTGCCTTTGTATTCATCACCTGAATCATTGCCTATTTTAAGAAATTTAACCGTACCTTCTGGAGGGTTAGTCAATACACAGCTATAATGCGCAATGGAATGCCCTTCTATTTTTGTCCATCCAAAAAGTTTTTGAACCTCGCTCACCACCTCAAAATGCTTTCTTTGAGCATAACCACGTTCATAAAAATGGTAAATCAAAAGCCGTGAGGCAATTTTGCCAGAATGGTTCAAGAGCAATTTATCGTTTATGGCATTTGCAAGCTGTTTTTTTATGTCTTCAACATTTTCAGAATCTGCTTCTACAGTGGTTATTATAGCTTCTCCGCAATTTTTAAGAGTAGAGCAAACATCGGCAAAATCTATGTTTCTTTTGGTGTATTTTGTTACAGTTTCCATTATGGACTGCAACACCGTATGAAAACGTAAATCTACAAGTTCATAAGCCAAATCGGCAGATGCATCTTCATCGCCTAAAACCTCTTCTATGCGAGCCTGATCTATCACAATAAGGGCATCAACATATTTTTTAAGCTCTTCTATACCTTGCTCCGCTATTTCAAACCTGTCTAATTCAACTAAATTGGGCATAGTGGTAACGCCTATGGTGAGAGCATTTCTTTTGTTTTTTTGAGCTTCTCTTGCAGCTTTGGCAACCCAGGGTGCAGCTCCTGTTCCTGTGCCACCGCCCATGCCAGTTACAACAAGTGCCAAATCTGCATTCTTGAAAATTTTCACAAATTCGTCAAAATGTTTCTCTCCTTGAGTTTGAGCTATAGATATATCGCCTCCGGCACCCAAATAGTGAGAGTCATCGCCTAGGCCAATATTATGCTGAAAACCATTCTTTTCCAGTTCCCTAATGGAGCCACCATCGGAATTTATGCCAACAAAATCAACCAAATCATTTTTTGAAATCTGCGACTTCAAGCTCATAAGAATGTTCACCCCGCAGGTACCAACTCCCGCAAAGCAAACCGAAATTGGCTTGCCAAAAGTCTCTCCGGCGCTTTCTATTAAAGGTTCACGCTTGGTATCATCGTCTGTTTCAATTTGAATCAGAGGTTCTTGCAACATATCGCTATCCTGCCCAACATAGCGTTTATAGGCTTGCAAAATTTTTCTCTGTTTTTCCGGTATATCGGGCATCAAAACCTCCGTGTATGGTGAATATAGAAAAAATTACGAGGCTTTGGAAAAAATTCTGAAGAAATCAAACTTTGATGTTTTCTTCCTATTTTCAGCACCGGTTTTTCGTTCCCCTCCTGCAATCAAGCTCTGCAAAGCTCCAACCGCAGATGAAGACAAGTCTCCTCTTATTTCACCATCCCATTTCACAAGAGCCTTTTTTGCCGGAATTTCAAAAATTTCATTAGCAAGCTTTTCTATTCCCTTTAACGGCAATGAGCACTCTAAAATAATAGAATCCGGTTTGCAAAAATTATCGTTATACATCTGTCGCTTTATTTCCATAAACAAATTACGAATCACCTCGCGAGTAAAATAACATAGAACATAGCTACTTATTGTAAGCTTTGTTTTCGTTCTATTTTTTCCCGGCAATCCATATCTGCCATATCTTGAACTATCATCGTTTTCGTCATCAATAACGCAAGAGGCTCCTTCTAGCAAATCAAGGCAATCATCCGCAGACAAAAGTTCTTTGGAATCATCGGAAATTTCCGTAGTTTTCACCATATTGTAAAATTTCTGCATATAATCATCGCCTTTTTGCCTTAACTCAAAATCGTGCTCGGTCAATTTGGGCGTTTTATGATAACAAATGCACAAGCGCCAGAAAATCTCCTTTAATTCCCTTAAACCAATTTCTTTTTTATTCAAATATTTGAGTTCAGATTTGTCCCACACAGAAAATTCTGAAAATGTATCTGTAATGTGAATCAACGCAGTTTTGCCCTCTTTTTCTTTTTTATTTGCAAGTGCCCTAAACTCTTTTTCGCAAGAGAGAGATACGCTTATTTTTTCATCTTCTTCCTTCAAAACCTCCAAAAGCCTTGATAGCATAGGATGCTTGATTATAAAATAAGCATCAAAACCAAGGCTTTTTGTTTTGCTACCAACAGGATTCAAAACCCTCACAGTATCTTCTTTATCATCGAAAATGGTAAAATAAGGACTTGTGAAAAATCTTATTTTTTCGCCCGGAATAGGTGTTTGAAACATTTTTTCCGACTGTTTACAGTCTTCTATTTCTTTCATAACCTCTTCTGTAATAACACTCGGTTTGGCAAATTTAAAACTGAATGGCGAAAATAGCACCTCAAAGAAATTCGCAGAAATTGTAACTTCCATAAGAGAATCAAAATCGCAACCGTGCTCGCGCTGCCATTCAATTATATTTTTCTCTATGCAGTTTGCCACAGATTTTATGCGATTTTCATCAATTCTGTTTTGCGCAATTCCAGGGAAGTCTTCAAACTCGTCTGCGTTTAAGCTGAGCGTTCCCGCGCTCCATTCGTTTTCAACTCCATTACGGGACTGGATATCGTTTGCTACGGCAAAATTCATGCTAACGCCGTTATATCCAAAATCCAAATTGAGTTTAGCTTTTTTAGCTCCCATATTTATAACCCTCCATCCTTTTCTTTTGCATATGCCAAATTCCTGAAACGTAAATCCAAAACCGCTATGGAATTTATATTCAAGCTCCGCATATTTCTGGTCAATTGCCTGTAATACCTAAAAGACGTTTTCCAGTAATCATTTTCCAATGAAAATACTGTTTTAAAATCAACATCATTGAAAAACACAGTTATTTGTTTCTCTGCTATTCGTGGAATAAGTTGCGAAACCCTAGAATAGAGCAGAGCATCGTTTTTCTTCATATCCATTAAAAAATTTGTAGCCAAAGAAATATCGTCTATATTATTTGCATCAACAACCGGCAAATCCGCAGCATTTATGCTATACGGATAAATTTTACCTTTGTCTGAATATATCACAGGCACTGTATCTGAACGTTGCGACATAAGGGTAAAAAGTGGGCTGGATTCCTTAAATGCAACCTCAAGCTCATAAGGAACTAACTTCACCATAAATTTTACATCTCCAAAAATCATGCTATCGGCTTCCAAACGAGAGCGTATTTCCGCAGTATCTTTTACGTAAATTTTTTCTTCATACCCATAACCTATTATTTTTCTAAAGGTATATTCCGAAATTCTATCTAGTTTTTGAGGCTTTACATCGCTGAAATACATAAACTCTAAATTTATGTTTGGAAGAACAACTGTAAAAACTGCCCCACAAATCAAAATTAAAACGAATAAGAATGCTATGCGTTTATTATGACGCTGAAAAAAACTTCTAATAGTTGTTTTCCTTTCTGAAATCAATGTGGTCACAGCCTTTTTTCTTTCTTTTTCGTGATATTTAAGCATTAAACAATCTCCAAAATTTTTGCGCAAAGCGATGTTACGCTTCCCGCACCCATTGTCACAATCAAATCTCCTTCTTTTGCCTCACCAGTCAAAAACTCTAAAGCGTTTTCTTTTGCGCCTATAAAATGCGCATTTCTGTGCCCTCTTGACTCCGCAAAACCGAGAATGAGTTTGCTAGAAATCCCCTCTATAGGCTCTTCTCTGGCTCCGTAAATATCGCACAGCAAAAGAATATCGCTATCTCCAAAAACAGTTCCAAATTCTTCTGCGTGGTCTTTAGTGCGAGAATACAGATGAGGTTGAAACACCACTATAATGCGTTTATTTGGGAAAGATTCCCTGAACGCAGAGAGGCTTGCTGCAACCTCTGTTGGATGATGAGCATAATCATCGAACAACATTGCGCCGCGCACCTTGCCTTTAAATTCCATTCTTCTTTTAACGCCGGCAAAAGCAGCAAGTGCCTTTTTTGAAACTTCCACAGGAATGGATTCTTCTGTTGAGAGAGCCAAAGCAGCAACAGCATTTTGAACATTGTGCTTGCCCAAGAGGTTAATTGAAAATTCTCCAAGCAATTCGCCGCTTTTGTAAACCGAAAATGCAGAACCCTTTTCTGAGTAACGGCAATTCTTTATGTTATAGATTGCCTGCGGACTAAAACCATAAGTTATCACAGGTTTGGCAAGCCTAGATAAAACGCTCCGACAACCATTATCATCTAAACACAATATTACCTGCCCGTAAAAAGGTACTTTATTTGCAAATTCCACAAAGGCATTTTTTATATCGTCTAAATCTTTATAGGTATCCAAATGGTCTGTATCTATGTTGGTTATTATTGCAGAGCTTGGCATCATCTTCAAAAAACTGTGGTCAAATTCATCGGATTCGGCAACCAAATAAGAACCTCTTCCAATGGTTGTACCAGAACCCTTGCCCTGTACAATGCCGCCAACTATAACTGTTGGGTCTTCGTCTGCCATTTCTAAAATTGAACCAACCAACGATGTTGTGCTAGATTTTCCGTGTGTGCCCGCTATTGCCAAAGTGTATTTGAGGCGCATAAGTTCGCCTAGCATTTCTGCTCGTCTAATAAGCGGAATGCCCATTTTTTTTGCATACTGCATTTCTGGGTTGTCTGCGTGAACAGCAGAAGAATAAACCACAAGTTCGGCATTTGAAACGTTTTCTGCCTTGTGCCCTATATATATTTCAATGCCCAGATTTTTAAGATAATCGGTTTGGGGGCTTTCTTGCATGTCGCTTCCGCTAACCTCAAAACCATTATGATGCAGAATTTCTGCAATGCCACTCATACCCGCTCCGCCTATTCCTATGAAATAGGTTTTGTGAATGCGGTTGCTCGGTATAAGTCTTCCTAAATCGAGCATATATCCCTCGCAATATCAGTGGCTGCCCTGCGATTCAGTTCGCCCAGTTCACTCGCTTTTTTAGACATATTATCAAGTTTTTCCCTATTATTTATCAAAGAATTTATTTTTTCCAAAAGCTTGTTGGTTTCTGCATCCAATTCTACAAAAGCAGCTCCCTCTTTTTCCACTGCTCTGGCATTGTGCTCCTGATGATTTGCAGTTGCATAAGGATAAGGCAAAAGAATTGAGGCTTTTCCAAAAGCGAGTATTTCTGCAAGGGTTGAAGCACCAGAACGCGATATTATCAAATCGGCATGTTGCATATATGAATAAATGTTATCTAAAAAAGCAGTGATGGAAATATTTTTTGAACCATTGTATTTTTGAGCAAGAGTCGTTGCGTGCTTTGCTCCAGCCTGCCAAACAACGGATAAATTTTCATTTGCAGATATTTTATCATAAATCTGTTCTATTTTATTGTTTATCCCAAGTGCACCCTGCGAGCCGCCTGTTATTAAAATTCTGAATTTTTTATTATCTGCGAAAATTTCTGGAGCAGGCAAATTTTCTGGCATTTTGCGAACAGGATTTCCGAGTGTTTCAGATGCCACATAAACCTTCTTTGCGAATTTTGCGCACATTTTATTTGCAACTCCCATAACGGCATTTGGTTCTATGGCGTAAAATGGAACTCTCATAATTATTGCTGCGAGCATAACTGGCAAGGCAACATAGCCACCCGTTGCAACTACAAATGACGGTTTTTCTTTCATAAGCAATTTTACAGAACCGAGAACCGAAAACAGCAACTTAAACGGCAGCAATAAATTATGAATTATGCTATCTCTTTTTAAAGGCACCGCTTTAATAGTTCTATAATTATATTTGGAAGAGAGCAGTTTCTCTTCCATTGCCGGTGCAGCCCGGCCTGCGAATATTATTTTAAGCGATTTGTCTGTGCTTAAAAAACTTTCGGCAACAGCAAGAGCAGGGAACACATGCCCGCCAGTACCGCCACACGCAAAGAGAATGGTTTTCATGCTGGCTCCCCCTTGTTAAACGATGATATTTGAACAAGCATTCCCATAAGAAAAAAATTCATAGTTAAATTTGCCCCACCAGAACTCACAAAAGACAATGGTTGCCCAGTGTTTGGAAGCAAGCGCAAATTAACACCTATGTGAAATAATATATTCAACGAAAAAATTATAGCCACACCCCAAGCTATGTTCTGGGCAAGCATGGCATCTCTGTTATTTGTTTTTATTCTTGCCGCAATCCAAAAACAGGAGAACAAAAATCCAAACATGGCAATTGTAATTGGAAGCAAAAGCCACATTCCAAGCTCTTCGCCCAAAATGCTATATGCAAAATCATTGCGCGCTCCAAACAAACGGAGTTTTATAGTTCCTCTGTCTAAGCCCTTTCCTATTATTCCGCCATCTGCCATTGCCTGCAAAGCTTCGTTTTGTTGCTCGTTGCCAGTTCCACCTTCGTGAAAATAAGCCCACACCCTATTAATGCCGTGAATTTTCACAAGATAATTTTCTCTGTCTAGGTTAGATATTAAAACAACCCCAAAAACCAGAATAGCTACAAGCGCAAGCAGAGGTAGGCGTGATTTTAAATCCATTTCTTGAATCAAAATCATAAAAAACAAAACAAAAACAAAAATCATTGCCATAGAGTAATTAGGCATGCAAAAAGCTAGTATTCCAACTGGCAAAATTGCAAGCATGGGTAAAATAAAAAATTTCCCGCACAATTTCATCTGTCCACGAGCTTTCATATCTGTGAGTAATTTTGCTACAAAAATCATAAAGAATACCTTCACAATTTCGCCAACCTGAAAAGACACGCCCCCTATTGTTAGTTGCCGCTTTAGCATAACTATTTCATTTTTATAGCCACCAATGGCTTTGAGTTGATCTTCTGTATAATACCCGCCAAGCGCAGAAACATAAACCTTGTCCCATCCGGCATCCACCCATATAGCAGAAATTTGTAAAATTACGCCACAAGCAAAAAGCACAAAGGCAAAACTAAAACCATCTTTATTCCATAAAATACCATCACCCGCAGAAAAACGCCAAATATAGCGTCTCCACAAAGAAACCGATACAAAAAAGCCAAAAACAAAAAATGCAAATGGAATAAGAACGTTTTTAATAGCAATGTTTTCAAATGGAATGTTTGTTCCATTGAATGTACTTATCTCTATATAAATTCCAATTATAGAAAACAAAATAGGAAGCAGCAGTAACCCCCACTTGCCGTGTTTCATTCTTTCTAACAAATTGTGAAAATAATCGTAGAGAAAATTCATCTAGGCGAGCTCCATCAGTTTTTTGGAAATTTCTTCAAGTTTCATTGAACGAGATGCTTTTACCAAAACCATATCATTTTCGTGCAATAAAAATTTAAGGGCATCAATAGCCTTTTCCTTATCTTCAAAATATTTTATTTTAGAAGATTTAAAACCGGCATTTTCTGCGCCTTTGCAATATTCCACCGCATCGCTACCTATTGCCACCAAATAATCAACGGATAATTCTGGTAGCATTGAACCTATCTCTCTGTGATATTTTTTGCTTTGTTCGCCAAGTTCCTTCATATCGCCCAAAACCACTATTTTGCGACCCTTGCAAGGCATATTAGAAAGTGTTTGCAAAGACATTTTCATTGAATGCGGGTTTGCGTTGTAGCAATCCGATATTACTGTAATCCCGTTTTCCTCAAAAATTTGCATTCTCATATTGCTTGCTTCTACTTCCAAAAGTGCTTCGGCAATTATGTTTTTTGGAATTTTAAACAATTCACCCACAGCAATGGCGGCAAGAGCATTGTAAACGCTGTGCATGCCCGGAACAGAGAGTTTGAACCAAGTGCGTGACAGGCGGAATTTAGCACAACCATTTTCCCATAGAATTTCATCTGGTTTAATTACTCCCTTATTCACTCCATAAGTTATTACATTATATTTCAAAGTGCTGCGAATTTTAGAAAGCAAATTATCATCGGCGTTTATAACTAAATATCCTTTCTTTTTGGCAAAGCCTTCCACTATGGATTTTTTTTCTTTGAACACGCCTTCCAAGCTACCCAAACCCTCTAAATGAGCCGGAGCAATGTTTGTTATAACAGCAATATCTGGAATTGCCGCTTGAGTGAGTTGGCGAATTTCACCCGGCAAGCTCGTTCCCATTTCTATAACAGCAGCTTGGTGCTCGCTCTTTAAACCCAAAAGAGTCATTGGAACGCCAAAGAGGTTGTTAAGATTTCCCTTTGTGACAAGAGTATTAAAACTTTTGCCAATCACCGCCGCAAGCATCTCTTTTGTGGAGGTTTTGCCTGCGCTGCCCGTTATGCCAACAACTCTCAAATTCTGAAAGCTTTTTCTATAACCTCTGGCAAATTTAAGCAATGCCTTGGTTGTGTCTTCTGTGGCTACCGCAAGCGGGATTTTTGCAATTTCAACTTCTGCTGCATTCACTACTGCCATAATCGCTCCTTTTTTAAATGCCTCTTCAATAAACCCGCCCTTATGCGGATTGAAATTCTTTCCAACCAATGCCCAAAAAATTTCGCCCTCTTTAATTTCTCTGGAATCAAAATTCAGGCACACTTTTTGCATTTTAATATTCTGCGGAATGTCCGCCACAATAGCAGAGGGATTTTCTTGCAACATAAGTTGCAAGAAACGGGACACTGTTATGTTCAATTCAAAAGACATATAACTTCCTTATCACTAAAGTGATGTTTTTCCTTTCCAATAATCTGATAGTCTTCGTGCCCTTTTCCGGCAACTACCAACACATCGCCGCTTTGCAAGGCAAGAGAAGCTTCTTTTATGGCTTCTTTTCTATCTGCTATTTTATTATACTTTTTTGCAGAAAATCCCTTTTCAATATCTTTTAAAATTTGTTCTGGCTCCTCGGTTCTGGGATTGTCCGATGTTACCCAAATTTTATCTGCAAGTTTTTCTGCAATGGCACCCATTTCTGGTCTTTTGGTTTTATCTCTGTCGCCACCGCAGCCAAATACCAATAGCAAATTTCCCTTGCAAATTTTACGTGCTGCCACAAGGGTTCTCTCCAAAGCATCTGGAGTGTGAGCATAATCAACAATGGCAAGTTTTCCATCTTTATTTAACACAACTTCAAAACGTCCCGGAACATATATGTTTTCAAGCGCGGTTGCTAAAGCACTTTCTGGCAAATTCATCTCTCTTGCCCATTCTATAATGAGCATTGCATTTTCCACATTATGTTCGCCAAAAAGCGAAACATTCACATTGTCTAGTCTAATTCCCTTTTCTGTGTTGGAAACTTTGAACTGTTTTTTTGAAACTCCAACTCTCTCTCTGAAAAACAATTCCCCATACAAACGGTTGCCATAAGAACTATCAATATTTATAAATCCTATTCCTGTGCCCAAAAGTTCTGAAATAAATAGCAGTTTCTTGGCTTGGTAATAATTTTCCATTGTGCCGTGAAAGTCTAAATGGTCATGGCTCAAATTGGTGAACAAAGCCGTTTTGTAAGGAATTCCCATAACACGTCCCTGAACAAGAGAATGGCTGGAAACCTCCATAACAAGTTCTGTGCAGCCAGCTTTAACCGCACGAGATGCAAATTCATATAGTTCCAAAAATCCCGGAGTAGTTAAATGAGCTTCTTCTTTTTTATCATCTATAAAGTTGTGAATTGTACTGAGTAAAGCAGTTTTTTTACCTGCCGCTCTTAAAACTGCATTCATCATAAACGCACAACTAGTTTTTCCATTTGAACCCGTTACAGCATAGCAATTGAGTTTAGAAAATGGATTGCCAAAATTTTCTTTTGCAAATAAATATCTTGTAAAAATAACATCATTAACAGAAGCCCATCTGTCTTCAAAACCTTTTGGGGACGGCAATGTAGAAATCACAGAAGAAGCTCCTTTTTCTAGTGCTTCCAAAGCATGCGCTTTCTCCGAACCATCGGCGCACGGAACAGCAAAGAAAATATCCCCGCTACCAACCTTCCGAGAATCATCCCTTAACCTATTCTGGGTTTTCAACTCTATATACCCTCCCTCAATCTTATGCGTACCGTGCTTCTTTTGCCAGCAATACTACCTGGTTCTGGAAATTGCTCATATACCTTTCCAACTCCTTCGTAAATAACACCGCTAATATGTTCAAGCATCCCAAGAGCATCTCTAAGCGCAAGTCCTCTAACATCGGGCATAAGCCCTGTGTTTCTCTGATATTCCCTCAAAGAGAGTTCCAAATATTCACCCAAAGAATCTTTTTTTATTGTTTGTGCAACAACAGAACCCGTTTTGCTAGGATTGTCAAAACGTACTGTGCACCGCAGTCCGCTCGCCTTGTTTTCTGCCGCCTGTTTGGTATATCCCACAAAAGACACATCGTTGCATAAACTATCTGCCGGAGCGTATTCCCTAGCAAAAGCTACTGGAGATAGAGACGGATGCAAATATATTTGCTCCATTATTTTTTGAAACACCGGTCCTGCAACCGTGGCACCTGCTCTCTTTGTGTTATACATTGTGACAAGACATATATAATGTGGGTCAGAAGCCCTTTCCATTCCTATAAAAGAAGAATTGTATAATTCATTCGTATATTTTCCAGAACTGTCTCTAATTTGAGCTGTTCCCGTTTTGCCTGCAAATTCAAAAAAATCATATTTAGACTTTATATTCTCCGCTGTGCCACCCTTTTCCACAACACCTTTAAGCATCTCTCTTAAAATCCTAGCATTTTCGGTAGACGAAATAACTTTGCGAACGGAATCTCTTTCTGTTGCAGAGGAATCCCTTCCGTATTCCAATACCAATTTTGGATTGTATAAAATTCCCCCATTTGCTATTGAGCCAAAAGCTTTTGCAATATCCAAAGAAGTTGCATCTATAGATTGCCCAAATCCTTGAGCGGCTTGGGTTCTAAAATCCCAAACCCTGCTAAAACCCTTGTGGCTAATTCTAAGCGGGAATTCATAAGCTTCGTTTATGGCGAATTTTTTTACCCCGTAAAAAAAGTTCTCATAGCCAATTTCTTCAACAACATATTTTCCAAAAGCTATATTTGAAGAGTAAACCATAGCCTCTTGCATATTGCAAGATTCCCTAGGGTGACTGTCTTTTATTATTTTTTCATTTGCATTTTTGCTCACCTGCCATTTGCCGTCTTCTGTATTTATAGTTTTGTTTGGATCCACTCCACTCTCCAAAGCTATAACCGCAGTTATAGGTTTAAAAATTGAACCTGGCTCAAAAGAATGCAGAACATTTTCGTATTTCTTTTTATCTGGATTAAAACTAGTTATAGCAAGAATTTGCCCTGTGCGCGGATCCATAACCAAAACAGATGCCCCTGCCGCACCAAACTTTGGCACATATTCTCTAACTGTATTTTCCACAATCTCTTGAATTCGCAAATCTATGGACAAATGCACATCTTCACCCTCAACAAGAGGAGCAAGTTCAGTTTCGTCTATGGGAATTTCTTTTCCGGGTTTACGTGTTGTACGAGAGACACCTTTTTGCCCTCTCAAAACCCTGATTTTTGAGTTCACCACGCCGTTTAAAATAGCAGACAAACCTTCCAAATGTTCGTGAAAATAAATCTCTTTCCATTTTTTAGAATCAGATTTATCTTCCGCAAGCAATTTGTGCCAAAGCACCGTGCCATTGCGGTCTAAAATGCGACCAAAATTAGCCTCCCTGTACTCCTGTTTCTGGGTTCTATCTTCGTAGTAAATTTCATCTCTAATAAGTTGTATTTTTGCAAGCCGTGCAACAATGGCAACGGTTGCCATAGAAAGTAAAAAACCTATTATCATTAGCCTTGTTTTCATTTTGGATACCTCGTTATTTTAGTTGGAACTCCATATATACCAAGCCCAAGACGTGCCGCCACAGTATCTATTCTGCCTCTTGAAGATAAACTGTCTATGCTCTTTTCTATCATAGACAAATTATTACGCACAATTGAAACCGAATCTTCCAAAGATTTTTCTTGTGAAATTAAAAACGCAAGTTTATCGTTTTGCATTTTCATTGGAACAGCCAAAACGAAAATAAAACAAAAGAGCAAAATTGAAATAAATAGCAGTTTCATAGCAACCTCTAAACCCTCTCATAAACTCTTAAAATTGCAGAGCGAGAACGAGAATTTTTTTTCAATTCATCTGCGCTTGGCGTTTTTTTGTTGACTTTTTTTATTTTCTTATTATTCCCACCACAAACGCAAACAGGCAAATTGTTGTTGCACAGGCAATTTTTCTCAAAAACCGAAAGAACGTCTTTTACCGCTCTAGCTTCTTTTGAATGGTAGGTTATTATGCAAAGCCGCCCGCTGTTTTTAAGGCAATGCACAGCTGCTTCCACACTTTTTTTAATCTCTTGAATTTCGTTGTTCACCTCCATGCGAAT
>Ga0182472_107278_pt1 | contig 14094 bp, 13 predicted proteins | sample TergutNc150P3_FD_120804 | JGI IMG/M metagenome (GOLD analysis project Ga0182472, IMG submission 120804)
TATGTTTGAAAATATTTTTTGCACGGGAAAATCTTTTGGCAAAGGAATTTCTACAACATTTGCCACATTTTCAAAGTGCACAGTTTGACTTGCCGGCAATAAACTAATAGTTACGTAAGTTGGCTTTTCATAAAAAAAATTCTGTAAATTACGCAAGTTCGGAGAGTTCTGGTCTATTTCTATTCCGGTTTTTTGCAGAACCACAGTTTCCAATTCTTTTAACGGAGCATGTTTAAGTTCTGTTGGAATGCCTAATTCTTTTAATTCTTGCAAAGCATTTAAAATTGTTTGAAAAGTTTGCGTTGTTGTTGCGACAGCAGCTTGTGGAGTTTGAGTTTGTTGTGGAACTTGGGTTTGTTGTGGAATTTGAGTTTGTTGTGAAATCGCTGTTTGCACTATGTTTTTTGCCGCTATGTTTGCGCTTGCAAAATCGTTTTTTGAAAGTGCCAAAACTAATTTATATTCTGGTGGAATTTCCTTGCTCGGCTGCAAGATTTTTATAACCTCATCAACTAGATTTTTCACCGTTTCCACAGATTCGGGTTTATTTAAATTCTGTTGAATTTGAGTGAGCAAGTTTGTTAAATTTTTTACGGGAATATTTTCTTGATTTGTAGAAAAATTATCTCTTGCCTTTGATAAATACTGCGCAAGTTTTGGAAACTGTTCTTTCAATTCAAAAATCAAACGGGATATTTCATCTATGATTTTTAACCTTTCTGTGTTTAATTGAAAATTGTCTGAACCTTGATTGGCTAGGATTAGAGGATTTTCAGGATTTTTAAAATTTTCAAGATTTGTAGAATTTGTAGAATTTGTGATATTTTCGGGATTTATAGGATTTCCAGAATTTAGCCCGCTAGCCACTAGCCACTGACCACTCGCCTCAATCATTCAATTCTACTCGCCTCTTTCCCTAGCTAAACGGATTATGGTTTCAATTTGGTCTCTGGGGAGTCCGCTCCATCTTGATATTTCAGAAGGGGTGCGTCCTTGCCTTGCCCAATCTAAAATTTGCTTTTTTTCTCTAGCCCTGCGGTCGTAGGTTGTTTCGTCTGGTGGGTTAATTTTTGTGCTGTTGAGGCTTGTAACCCTTATCTTTGTTTTTGTTAAACTATCGGCTGCCACTGGTGTTTTTATTGTGCCAGATTTGCGCAAAGAATCAAGTGCTTGCCGCATTCTCTCAACTGCTTCTGTTACTCTTTGCTTTGCTGTTTTTCTCATTACAGGAGGCTCTGTAGCTCGCACTGCAATTGGCTCGGCAGGTTTGACTTTTGGTAATCCTGAATAACGGGTTTGGAATACGGTTGGATCTAAGCCTCCTAGCGGCGGTGGTGGCAACGGTTCTGTTTGCAAATTCTTTAATCTTTCCGTAACTTTTTCAACCTCTTTGTGCCTCCGCATTATTTTTATTATCAAGAATATGATTATGGTGAGCAGCACGGCGGCGGTAATGGCAATTCCCTTTATTAGATGATCCATTAAATTACTTTCTTCTTCTTTAATGCTTTTTGGAGCTTCTGCCTTGCTAATTGCATTTCTTGTTGATAAAATGCGTTCCCACAAATTTTTTTGGGTATCTTTAAGATTTTTTAGCAATCTTTCGTCTGTTTCTTTGCGTATGGCAAAGTTTATGTTTTCCAAAGAATCATAGAGTTGCTGCAATCTTTCTGGGTCTATGCTTCCATAAAATTCTGTTTTGGTAACGGGTTTTTGAAATAACTCAAATAACTCATCGGGATTAAGCCCCGCAAAGCGCACAAGAGCATAAAAGCCTCCGCACAAGGCTATTAAAGCGATAATTATTGTGTAGATTTTTTTCAATGTTAATAATATAGTTAATCAGCATCTGCCAACAAGCAATTTACGCAAAAATCTCCCCGTATGCGATTTACCCGTCTTTGCTATTTTCTCAGGTGTGCCTTCCGCTATCACATAGCCGCCTTCCTCTCCTGCCTCTGGTCCTAAATCTATAATCCAGTCTGCGCATTTGATTACGTCTAGGTTGTGTTCAATTACAACCATTGAATTTCCGTTTTCAATCAGTTTTTGCAAACATTCCAGCAAACGGTTTATATCCTCAAAATGAAGACCAGTTGTGGGTTCGTCTAGGAGGTAAAGGGTTTTGCCGGTGCCTAGTCTGCGAAGTTCGGTGGAGATTTTCATTCGCTGGGCTTCGCCGCCGCTGAGTGTTGTGCTGGGCTGCCCAAGTTTAACATATCCAAGCCCAATGTCTTTCAAAACGGTTAGAGGTTTTGCTATCTTGGGCAAAGCCTTAAAAAATTCAAGAGCCTCGCTTATACTCAAATCTAAAATATCGTATATGTTTTTGCTTTTGTAAAAAACTTCAAGGGTTGCATCGTTAAAGCGTTTGCCGCCGCATTCATCGCAGGTTATTTGCACATTTGGCAAAATTTGCATTTCTATTTCCACCACACCTGCCCCGCAGCATTTTTCGCACCTGCCGCCGTGAACGTTGAAACTGAACCTGCTCTTTGAAAAACCTCTAACCTTGCTCTCTGGCAGGCTGGCAAATAAGTTCCTTATCTCATCAAAAACTTTTGTGTATGTGGCGGGATTTGAGCGGGGTGTTCTACCTATGGGGCTTTGGTCTATTTCTATAACCTTGTCTATGTGTTTCAATCCTTCAATGCCTTTGTGCTCGCCAGGTTCCTCGTAGGCACCGTGGAATTTTTTTGCGAGGGCTTTTTTTAAAATGTGGTTTATCAAAGTGCTTTTGCCAGAACCACTAACTCCTGTTACAACAGTTAGAACCGAAAGAGGAATTTCAACATCTATGTTTTTCAAATTATTTGCACGTGCTCCGAGTATTTTAATTCTCGGTGTTTCTCTATTCACCTCTCGCCGTTTTTTTGGAATTTCAATTTTCTTTTTTCCGCTCAAATATGCACCCGTCAATGATGCGGAATTTTTTTGCAAATCTTTGATGCTCCCAAGCGCAACAAGCAAACCGCCTTCACTTCCTGCGCCCGGACCTATGTCTGCGATGCAGTCTGCACGTTTTATGGTTTCTTCATCGTGTTCAACCACAATGAGGCTGTTTCCTTGAGTTCGCAGTTTTTCCAAAAGAGCCAAAAGCCTTTCGTTGTCACGGGCGTGAAGCCCAATGCTGGGTTCGTCTAAAACATAGAGAACGCCTTGCAAGCCGGCACCCACGTGCCCAGCGAGGCGAATGCGCTGGGCTTCGCCGCCGCTCAGCGTTGCAGAACCTCTGTTAAGCGTTAAATATCCAAGCCCAACAGCCTGCAAAAATCCAAGCCTCCCTTTAATTTCCCTGAATATTTCCGCACCAATTCTCTTTTCTTTTTCGCTCAATTTAAGTTCATCAAAAAATTTTACCGAAGCCTCCACAGACAAAGACGAAATTTCAGAAATTCCCTTTCCGTGAAACTTAACCGCCCGTGCCGCCGCACAAATTCGCTCTCCGTGGCACTCGCCGCAAGGTTCAATGAGCATATATTTTTGAAGCAAACTTATATGCCACTGATCCCAAAGCCCTTGGAGAATTGGGACTATAACTTCCAAAACAGCATTCTGCGCATTCTTGGGCAAATCTTTCCATTTGGTGTTCAACGAAAATCCTGTTTTTCTGGCTATCGCTTTGTATTCTGCAATTCCGTGCTGGCTAAAAATCAAGCGACCATCGGCTGTGCTTGCCAAAACCGCACCCTCGTTTATTGAGAGTTCGGGGTTTATGAGTTTTGAAGCTTCTATTTGGTAGTTTTTTCCAAGCCCTTTGCAAACTGGGCATTGCCCTTGTTTATCGTTAAAGGAAAATAGGCGTGGTTCAATTTCCGGCAAGGAAATTCCGCATTTTGCGCATGCCAAGTCTGCGCTTTGCACTTCGTAAGTTTCACCAAACATAAATGAAACCAATTTGTTGCCGCTAACCTTAAACGCTTGTTCTAAAGATTCCATTAAACGAGTTTTATTTTTTGCCTCTATTTGAATTCTATCTATAACCACATCTATGGAATGTTTTTCATAGCGTGCCAAATTTGGCAAGGTTTTATCTAATTCATAAATTGTTCCATCTATCCTCGCACGGTCGTAGCCGTTTTCTTTTAGTTCTTGAATTTCTCGCCTATATTCGCCCTTTCTTTCCACAACAAGAGGAGCCATAATTATCGCAAGCTGCCCTGCTCTTTCCAAAAAAATATTGTCTGCAATTTGCTCGGTGGTTTGAGCTTTTATCTCTTTTTTGCATTTGGGGCAGTGCGGAGTGCCGAGGCGGGCGAACAATAAACGGTAATGGTCAAAAATTTCAATTACTGTTCCCACCGTTGAGCGAGGGTTTCTGTTTATTGTTTTTTGGTCTATTGAAATTGTGGGTGAAATTCCTTTTATGCTTTCAACATCGGGGCGTTTCATTGTGCCTATGAATTGCCTTGCATAAGCGGAAAGTGATTCTATGTACCTGCGCTGCCCCTCTTGAAAAATTGTATCAAATGCAAGGCTGCTTTTGCCAGAGCCGCTAACTCCCGTAATCACAACAAAGGAGTCGCGAGGCAAGTTTATGTCTATGCCCTGAAGATTGTGTTCCCTTGCTCCCAGAATTTCAATTGCTTGTGTCATATTGTAATTCAAGTTTTGTTATATAGTTTTCCCCATCAATTCTGCAATCGTAATAAAAGCGGTTTTCATAAAGCAGTGCAAGCCTTTTTTGCATATTGGCAATGCCTATGCCGCTACCGCTTTTATCTTGGGGCGTTTTTGGGAAATATGTATTTGTACTTTCAAAAATAATTTTTCCATTCTTGGAGCTTATTTTTATGTTTATAAAACTGTCTTTCACGGAGTTGGATATTCCGTGCTTAAAAACATTTTCAAGCATAGGCATAAGCAAAAGAGGAGCAATGGGAGCATTTGGTTCTTGGAGGTAGGTTTCTAAACTGAAATTCAATTCAGAGCCATAGCGAAGCCGCATTAAATTGGAATAATTTGTTAAAAATTCTACCTCTTGTTTTATTGTCACAGTATCGTTTTCAGATTCATAAAGCACGGAGCGGAGCAGTTTTGAAAGTTGCAACACAGATTCTTTTGCGAGTTCCTTGTTTTCGTCTATGAGGGTTAAAATATTGTTGAGCGTGTTGAACAAAAAATGCGGTGATATTTGCATTTTCAAAAAAGACAATTCCGAGCGTATGTTTTCAAGTTCAAGATTATACATAGTATCTTTTGATTTAAACCACATTGTAGTTGAATAGGCAGACATTGCTATCCCAATTGTAAATACATAACTCATAACGCTTTTGAAAAGCCAATTATCATTTTTTATTTTTATAACACCGAGGGATACAACGTGGTCTCTCCATATACTGATCAGGAGAAGAGCTGCTGCAAATATAAGCAAATTTATGAGTATGTATAAAACCCGTTTTTTTTCAAAGAGAAATTTTGGTATTAAAAAGGAGAAGTTTGCATAAAAAGCAACTATAATTGCCAAAAACGGAATTGTTGTCCAATAACGAAACCGCCAAGCTTCCTCACTCCCCTGACTTCCCATAACTATTGGAACCAGATATAAAAACAGCCATATAAGCAAATGTATAACGGGAGGTGGAATATGCCACTTTACACGCCGTTTGGCTAACTTTATCATTACAAGCTCTTTAGTCTTTCTTCCGGACTTAAAAGCGTTACAAGCCTGAACCCCAAGTGATCATTCATAACCACAACTTCGCCCTTTGCCATAATTTTGCCGTTAATTTGTAAATCCACATTTTCGCCAGCCACCCTGTCTAGCTCTATAATGGAATCTTTTTGCCAATTGAGCAAATCCCTTACGGTTATCATTGTTGAGCCAAGCTCTATAATCATAGGGAGCCGCAAATCTTGCAGTTGCTCCATGTCTAAGCTCTTGCGATTACTTTTTGCGTAGTCTTTAGGCATAGAGGCAATATAGAAATTTTTAAAAAACGAAAGTCATTACTCCAACCACAGCAAAAACACCTGCACCTGCGAAATACACATTTCTGTATGTTTGATTGTCTTCGTGAATATTATAGTAAGTTCTATATTTGTTTTCATTCTCCTTAAACCAATTTGGATATTCTGGATCAGTTTCAGCTGGCATTTTCAAATCGTCTATCTTGTGTTTATAATGCCCAGCTTTCATATTTTTCAAAACTCCAGCCGTACCGAACACTGCTGCTGCGGTGAATGCCAAAATCCTAATTTGCCAGTCCAAGTCTAAACTTCCTCCTCCGCTTGCACTAGACTTTTTCTTCTCCTTCTCCTCTTTGAGAACATAATCCAAACCTAATCCCTGTGGCTTTAGCGAGCCGTTTAAAATGGAATCTGCATGAGCGCGCCAAGCACCATAACCTTCTCTCGATACAAATTCATTCAGAGGCTTGAACACACCATCCACTTTGAGAGGAACTGCCTTGCGAGAAACGTTAATTTCCTTCATTGCCAAATAGAAAGAGGAACCACCAGAAACAAATGGATAATTCAAGTAGCTAACACCTGCCAAAAAACCATCTGTGCTACGATTCATAACTTTTGCTGTGTCACGTGGTATTCCAACTCTTCCTACGAAATGAAAGGGACTTTTGCTGTCTGCCATGTCTTGCACCTCTATCTCAAAAATCTCTTTTTCCACATCATAATTGCCAAGCGTTATGCGAGCATTTGGGCGTTTTTCTGTTACAAGCTGACTTTCAGACACAATTATATTGTCTTCAAGAGCTTTTAGTGTGCGAACTAGCTTGTTTTTATATTTTTCGTGTTTATATTGTAATACGCCTACCCGTTTTTCACCCTCGTTAGCCCAAGAGCTTTTTCTGCGTTCAAATTCTTGTAGTGTTTCGTCTGGCTTTTGAGGCTCAAGGGCTGGATACGTGTCGCTTAAATCTTTAAGAAGTACCTTTATCTCATTGTCAATTTGCTTAATTCTGGCTTTAACTCTGTCTATTCGCTCATAATAGCCCACGGTGGTTGTGTCTTTTGCAAGGATTTTTGGAAAATCTATTTCGTCTTCTTTGCTAAAAATGCTCTTTTCTTGCAAGGTAATGTTTAGCTTCAACTTTTGCGCAGGCTGCAATGTTAAGGTTGTGTCCCAAGGTTCGTAGTTCTCTTTCTGTATTTTTATCACTGAGTAGCCCGGCAATGCAAGTTTATATTCAGCGGGGCTTGCACCAATTTCTTCTTTGTTCAAATAAATAGAGGCAGCTTCAGGGCTGGTTTTTATATCTATGGTGCAGTAGAGCAATGTTTGATTTTCTTCTATTTTCTTTTTGGCTTTTTCTAGTTCGGAGAGCCTGTCTGAAAAAGGCTTGTAATCGCGCATAGTTTTTTCACCAAGCTCTTTTTCCCACTTTGCCTTGCGATCATCAAATTCATTCTGTTTTTCATATTCGCCTTTAGGAGCCAAAGCGGGCATTTGCGACAAGGTTCTCTTCTTTGAGTTCTCAATTTCTTTTTGCATTGCAGATATGCTATCTTGCACTAGTGCACGCCTTTTGGAATAGGTGTCAAAGCTAGCTGTATCTTTGGCAGAAAGTTCTGCCAAATTAAGAGGCCTATTGGAGGCAGGTCCCAATTTTTGCGGTGTTTCTGGTTTGGGAGGTGGAGCAACTGGCAAACCGTTAGAATCCAGAGTAGCTTGGAACTTTATTGCACCTTCTTGTGCAAACGCAAAAGACAGCGCGAATAAAACTAAAAAGAGAGGGATTTTATTCATAATGAGCTATAATATAGTAATCGCATTACTATATTACCTTTCATATCGGAGGTTCAAATGATAAATTTAAAAGGTAAAAATGCAATAGTCACAGGGGCTACCCGTGGCATTGGTTTGGAAATTTCAAAGGTTTTGGCAGAAAACGGCGCAAACGTGGCAATACTAGATATTCAGCTTGGCGATGGTTCTTCCATAAAAGAAGTTGAGGCACTTGGAGCCACATGCAGAGGCTATGCTTGCGATGTATCTAGCACCGAAGCAGTGGAAGAAACTTTCAAGCAAATAATTTCAGATTTTGGCAAAGTGGATATTTTAGTCAATAATGCCGGCATAACCCGCGATAACCTTATAATTCGCATGAAACAGGAAGATTTTGATGCTGTGCTGAATGTAAATTTGCGTTCCGCATTTATTTGCACCAAGGCTATAAGCTCGCATTTAATGCGCAACCGTTCAGGGCGCATAATAAACATGGCTTCTATAAACGGTATTCGCTGCCAAGCAGGGCAAGCCAACTATGCAGCCTCCAAAGCTGGCATAATAGGCCTCACAAAATCAAATGCAATGGAGTTTGCCGCACGTGGTGTAACCGTTAATGCCATAGCCCCAGGCTTTATAAAAACCGCCATGACCGACAAGCTTGCGCCAGAGGTAATAACCAAATACAAAGAGGCAATACCTTTAAAAGATTTGGGCAGCCCAAGAGACGTGGCTAATGCCGTGGCTTTTTTGGCTTCGGACGAAGCAGCTTACATAACCGGACAGGTACTAGGCGTTGATGGCGGGTTGGGTGCATGAGTTAATCATTATTTACTATATTATTGGAAACATATTTTCATATTTAGGAGAAAACAATGGCAGACGAAGAAATTGTCAGCAGAGTGAAAAAAGTTATTCTTGACAAATTAGAAGTCAAGGAAGAGCAAATTGTAGAAGGTGCCTCTTTTACAGGCGACTTGGGAGCCGATTCTTTAGACCGTACCGAACTTATAATGGGTTTGGAAGACGAGTTCAAGGTTGAGATACCAGATTCTGTTTCGGAAAAATTCCAGACCGTTGGCGATGTGATCAAGTTCCTGTCTGAGAAATAATAGCGGATAGGCATTGCAATGCAAAAATTGGAGCAAATTCTAAATTGCTCCTTTAAAAAAGAGGGCTTGCTAAAACAAGCCTTCACTCATAGCTCTTGCAAGCAAGGGCTAGCTGTTTTGGATTTTGAAACTTATGAGCGTTTAGAATTTTTAGGGGATTCTGTTGTTAATTTTTTGACTGCGGAATTTTTGTTTTTAAAATACGGAAGGGAAAATGAGGGAATGCTAACAAAAAAGAAATCTGCTATTGTTAGCGGCAATGCCCTTGCACAAGTGGCAAAACGCCTAAAGCTGCATTCTTATTTAATGACCGCAGATGGTGTTGATAAAAAAAATCCCGCCCTTATGGCAGATGTTTTTGAAGCCCTTATAGGTGCGGTATATTTGGATAAAGGCATTGATAAATGCAGGGAAATTCTCTCAAAATTTTTGTTCACAGAAGAAGCCGAAATTCTGCAAAGCGACATATTTCAAAACCCCAAAACACTTCTTAACGAAAAAACTCAGGAGCTTGGACTTGGCGCACCCAAATATGAGCTTTTGGAAGCGTGGGGTGAGGTGCATAAAAGAGAATTTAAAGTAGCCGTTAGCGTAGGAAACAAGCTTCTGGGCAAGGGTACTGGCTTTTCTAAAAAAGAAGCCGAGCAAAATGCCGCAAAGATGGCTCTGAAACGGTTGTAAAATTGTATATTTATGGCATGAAAAAAATTATTGCCCTCCTCATTACTTCAATTTTGTTTTTTTCTTGTTCCAATGAAAAAATCAAAAGTAGCGAAAATTATATTAAAGAATTTAACATTGAGGGTATAAGCCCAATAGAAATAGATATTCTGCCTATATATAAGATGATATATATTTGGACTGAAGCTTCTAATTATGAGGCTTTGAATAACGCAATAAAAATTATTAAAATTTCAGATTACGCCAAACTGGATTCAACAATAGGAAAAATTTGGACAGACACAAGTTTTAGATATATTGTTATAGCAGAGAACGGTGAAAAAAGAGAATATTCTGTGCAAATAGATACCTCCATCCAAAAAAAATACAGCTTTGAATCTTGGACTTTGTCTAACGGCAACAAAGGCTATTACATACCTTCAAATATGCGATGGGCAAGCGGGAATCAAGGTATTGGAATGGCTTTGGCAATGCTTGAAATAAACACTAATAATCCAGAAAATTACCCAACTAAAAAAACAAGCGAAGGTTATAATGGTAGCAATGCCGCTCTTTTGGAAACCATAAAGGGTGGTTCGGTACTTGGAAAAGATAGACCCATATTTTCTGGAAATTTATTTTTGGGAAATTTCAATGTTGGAAAGGCTATAAGTGATGAGCTTGCGGCAACGGAATTTGGAAAATTATATTTAACCAAGCCAAAAAGCATAAGCGGCTATTATAAATATAAAGAAGGAGAAGGCAATTTTATAACTGGCGACCCTAGCAAAAATGATTCTTGCGACATATACGCTGGTTTTTACCAAGCTAAAGATGATAATGGAAAAGAGATAATTCTAACGGCTAAAGACAAAGATAGGTTGGATAGTTTACCTTTTGTTTTAACTTATGCACGCCTGCAAGATTGCTCTACAACACAAGGAGATGGGTTTCACCAATTTGATTTAAATTTTGACACTTACAAAAGCGAACCTGATTTTGAAAAATACAATTACAAATTGTTCATAACCTTTGCAGCAAGCAGAGGAGGTGGCACTTACGAAGGTAAAATAGGCAGCAAATTGATAGTTGACGAGGTAGAAATTGCAGATTACTAAAATCCTGATAATCCTGCAAATTCTTGTTCAAATAGTTTTTGCAAAGCAAGTAGGGCTTTGGGATTATTCTGCTAAATTAGGTTTAAATTTAGGTGGTACAATGCCATTCCCTATGCCGGCAAATATAAGCAAAATTGAAAGCTATAGCCCAAATCTTTTTCCAACCATAGAAGCAGAAGCACTCAAATGGATAAGCAAAGAAATTGGAATTTCGGCAGGTATTCGTTTCGATAACAAGGGCATGAAGAGTACCGCAAAAGTGAAGGAATATTCAATAAATTTTAAGGATTTTGAGGGAAGGTTTGATGGAACGGTTGATACAGATATAAACGTAAACTATATTGGTTTGCCAATTTTGGCGCATTATGTTTTTACAGAAAGTTTTTTTGTTTATGCCGGTGCTTATTATGCGTATATGATAAACGGAGAGTTTAAAGGTGCAGCTTACGATGGAAAATTGCGTAGCAACAGTAGTATAATGGATGTTACAACTCCGCAGAATTACGATTTTTCCAATGAGTTTAGAAATTACGATGCAGGTTTGAGCTTGGGGTTAAGCGTTTTGCCATATAATGAACGCCTCTTGCTTTCTTTTGATTTTAACTATGGACTAATGTCTATTTTCCCAGATGATTTTAACGGCATTGCCTACGATATGCAAAATGTTTACGGAAAACTTTCTGTGGGCTATTTGTTTTGATAATTATCCAAAAGTTCACGTACGCTACTAGAGCGCAAAACCTTCAATCGAAAATCTGGCGAAAATTCCAAACATAATCTTGCGGAAAGCTGTTTTAATCTGCCTATGATCTGCCCTTCTCTCAAAGAATCTGCTCTTAACAATTGCTCGTAGCGAAGAATGGCGTTGCAAGCATCTGATGCTGTTATTTTTTTTATTTCCGCATTAAAAACCCAAGGATTTCGCAAAACCGCTCTTCCTATTGCCACCCCTTTTACGCCATAAAGTTTAATGGCATTTGAAGCTTTTTCCATGCTGTCTATATCGCCGTTGCCGATGATTGGAATTTTTGCCTTTGCCGCTATTTCTCCTATTGCGTCCCAGTTTGCTAAACCTTTGTAGCCTTGTACTTTTGTTCTGCCGTGAATGGTTAATTGCTCCACTCCGCAGCCCTCTGCCATTTCTAGTACTTCATTTATAACTATGGAATTCTCGTCCCAACCTAAACGGCATTTCAAAAACAGAGGAACTTTCAAAACGCTTTTCATTGATTGCAAAATTTTTTGCAAATTGGGCAAATCTTTTAACAAGCCCGAACCGGAACCTTTGTTTGCGATTTTTGGGGCTGGGCAACCAGCGTTGAGTTCAACAAAAGATGCACCCAACTCTTGTGCTTGCAAAGCCGCCGCAGAAAGCCTCTCTGCACTATGCCCAAACAGTTGCATACAAAAAGGCTCTTCTTCTTTGTCAAAGCGAACCGCCCTTGTATTGACTGATGTTAAAAAAAGAGAGCTGCCTGTGGACAAAAACTCCGAAACAAAAAAAGGCGGCTTGTCTTTAGAAAGCTCCCGCACAAAACGGCGAAACGGCAAATCCGTAACGCCTTCCATTGGCGAGAGGATTATTTTAGAGGACAGATTTTGCTCTCTGATCCATTGCGTTGTATTCAAAAATTTCTTCGGGCTTGAACCAGAAGGCTATTTCCCGTTCTGCACTTGCTGGGCTATCGGAGGAATGTACAGCGTTTTCTGTCATGGAGGTTGCCCAGTCGTAGCGTATGGTGCCGGGTTCTGCCTTTTCTGGATTTGTTGCTCCATTTATGGCACGAACTTTTGCAATGGCGTTTTCGCCTGCAAGCACAAGCTGAACAGAAGGACCAGAGGTCATAAATTTGGCAAGTTCTGCAAAAAATCCTTTGCCAACGTGTTCTGCATAAAAACCTTCTGCATCTGCTTGAGTCATTTGCTTAAAGCGAAGTGCCACAACAGATAGCCTTGCAGATTCGTAGCGAGCGATTATGTGCCCAATTAGCCCAGATTTAACAGCATTGGGTTTTACCATAGCGAATGTTTTTTCCATAAGAAACTCCGTTTTGTTTTTATGATAATATAGTAAGTAATTATTTACTTTTCTACTTTCTTGCTATGATAATCGTGGATTATGGCGCGGGTAATTTGACCTCTGTGCATAACGCTTTGGAGTATTTGGGCATAAAAAGCTTGGTTTCAAGCGAGCCAAGGGAAATTGAGAATGCAGAGAAAATTATTTTCCCAGGTGTTGGGGCTGCGGCTGCGGCTATGGAGAATTTGAATAAAAGAGGAATTGGGAAGGCACTTGAAGTAGCTCTTAAAAAAGGAACCCCAATTTTGGGTATTTGCATTGGATGCCAGATTATTTTGGAGGAGAGCGAAGAAGATGGCGGGGTGAAGTGCCTTGGGTTTTTGCAGGGGAAGGCGGCAAAATTTAAAAAAGAACCAAATTTAAAAATTCCACATATTGGCTGGAATCAGGTTAATTTCACAAAAGAACACCCCATTTTCAAAGGTATTCCGAATAATTCAAATTTTTATTTTGTGCATTCCTTTGCACCCTTTGCCTGCGACACAAAAACAATATATGGCACAACAACCTACGGCTCCCAAACATTTCCCTGTATTATAGGGAATGACCGTAACTTAATAGCCGCCCAGTTCCATTTGGAAAAGAGCGGCGATATTGGGTTGGAAGTTTTGAGAAATTTCAGCAGGCTTACTTAGTTCTCATCCATCCGAATTTTGCATCTGCGTGATAACGCACAAATCCTTCTTCTACAGACACGGCACTGCCAGCAGAATTCATGCAACCTTCGTAAGGTAAATCAACCCTGTCTATTTTTAAGATGTAAACGCCATTGCCTATACGGCGCCCATCTTTGGAGAAAGGATATATATTCACATTTACTTTTACAAAACCGTTTGTTGTTATGATGTCTTTTTTGCCAAAATCTCCGGGACCAGTTGGGTATTTGCAATTGTCACTTGGATATACATAACGATCATCCTTTTCTCCCGGCTTTCCTTCTACGAAAGTTGGACCTTGAACAACGCTACGAAATTCTTGTTCGCTAACCGTTTCGCGATATTGAGTTACAAAATTGCCAAGTTGGTCGTAAACCGTAACTGCAAGCTGGAATGGTTGTTTGGCTTTTAAACTGAAATTAAGGCAGTTTATGCGCGGAGCAGAGCCATTTACATCAAGCACTTCTCTGTCTGCTATGCAACGTGTGGGGGCAACCTGAATGCCTCCAACGGAACTTTCGCCTGGGAAACCATTTTTCACAAACATATAACCACCATTTTTTTGTTGCTCAGTTGGGTCTGCTATTCCAAATCTATTGTCATCTTTAGGTGCGGGCGGTACACCAAAAAGTTTCTCATATGTACAATAAGTATCCCACTCTGAGTATGGAACTCCATTTACACTGGTACCAGAATTTGGATAAGCTGTTAAAATGAGTTCACCAGCTCTGCTAGGCGGAATGGGAGTTCCCTTTGCACCAAAACCGTGAACTGTGGTGTT
>Ga0182472_107282_pt1 | contig 14025 bp, 14 predicted proteins | sample TergutNc150P3_FD_120804 | JGI IMG/M metagenome (GOLD analysis project Ga0182472, IMG submission 120804)
CATTTTTTCCTTGCTTTTTTTAAAAATAAAATGTATATTTGTTTTTATGGATTTGGAATTGGTTTCATTAAGCGAAGAAGAGCAAAAAGACTTGTTCGGCGAGCCTGTCATTCCGCCTATGCAAAAACAACTTCCGCACAAGGATAGCAATATTCGGCGTGAGCGTTTTGTCCGTGAATATGTCTTTAGTGGCAGAAACGCAACCGAAGCAGCTTTTGTTGCTGGCTATGGCAAAGACAGGGAAGCCAGCAAAAAATATGGCTCGTGGCTTCTTAGGCAACCAGACGTGATAGAATGTTTGACGCACTTTCAGGGAGTTTTGAACGCGAAGGATTTAATCCGTGCCGAGGAATTGGTCTCGGCAGCATGGGACACTTACTCGCAGGTTTCTGTTTCACGGCGTGAACCTATCTTAACCTTGCTCGCTAGAATGGGTGGTCATTTGGATAATGAGAAAGTGCAGGTAAATAATCTTTTGAGTGTTAGGGATTTAGTCGCTAACGATGCAGAGAAATTTTCTCCCGACAAAAGTGGGGACTTTTCCAGACCTTGCGCGGGTTCTGGGCAACAGGGGGGTGGGGGCTGATGCTCGGCAGGGCAGGGCTTCGCCGGTGTCTTTTGCAGTATGGATTGTCTTTATTTTTTGGCAAGGGTAATTTCATTAATTATGTGCAAGCCTTGAAACTATCGGGGTTTCTTGTTCTTTACACATTAAATTACACACAAGAGGCTACAAATGCCGCGTGATTTGCCTAAAAAATGCGGGTTCACAAAAGAGGATTATACCGACTTTTTCCTGCCTCGCTACCGCAAAAACCCGCTTTTATTCGCCACGGAAATCTGCGGAATTGAGCCTGGTGGCTGGCAAATCGGTTTCCTGCAAACTCTCGTTGAGGATATGGACACCCCCCACGGGGCTCGCATTGCGCTTGCAAGTGGGCACGAGACAGGCAAAACATTTATTTCGTGCATTGTAATGTTTTGGGGTGTATGCGTTCTCCCAGACTGCCACGTCTATTGCACATCGGCGACAAAAGACCAGCTTGTGACAAGGCTTTGGAGCTATATGAAACGCATTATCAGCGAATCGGCAATAAGCGGCTGGTTTGAGGTGGATAGCGAAAAGGCGATATTCAAGCATCTGCCTGGCAACTTCATCAGAGCGCAGAGCTGGAGCAAGGACAAGCCGCAGAGCTGGGCAGGTGAGCACTGCCACGCTCCTTGGGCTGTGTTTGACGAGTGCTCGGATATAGACACGGAGATATTCAACGCTTGGAGTGGTTCCGCTAACAAATGGAACTCGCTCACCTTGATTATGGGACAGCCCCGCCTCCGGAGCGGGAAGCTATTCGATGCTTTTGACAAAGAGCGAGAATTTTGGCGTGGCATCCATCTTTCCAGTTTGGATTCGCCATTTGCCAGTAAGCGGTTCATAGAGGAAGCACGTTCCAAATTCGGCGAGGATTCTGACTATTACAGGGTGCGTGTTTTGGGAATGTTCCCAAAAGCGGATAATTCGCAACTATTCCCCGATGCTAGGTATAAAAAAGCCGAGGCAGCAGATTTGACCCCTAGCGATGTAGGGGAGCCCCCCCTAGTGGCCGGGCTTGACATTGCGGCAGGCGGAGCTGATAAAACAACCTTATTGTTCAGGTCCGGCGACAAGGTTTTATTTATTGAAAAATTCGATTCTGGCGATCACCCAGCTCTTATGGAAGCAATCGCTAGTTCAATGCTGCGCAAAGGTTGCGGCGTTGTTGCAGCCGATTCAATAGGCTACGGCTACGGGCTTGTGAAATTTCTGAGCGAGCACAAGGAAATAACGGTGGTTCCTGTGAACGGCTCAATGAAAGCAATTAACCAGCGCAAATACCATAACCGCCGTTCAGAGGCTTATGGCAGGCTTTCCGAGAATTTTAACAAGCTAAGCTTCGTCACGGGCGGTGTTAAGCAAAACGATTTGGAGGATATTTGCAGACAACTAGAGAGCATAAAAATCAGCTACGACAAGGATATGCGAATAGCTGTTTTGCCCAAATCGGAGATAAAGGAAGAAATAGGCGAAAGCCCGGATTTGGCAGATGCGCTCGCATACAGTTTTATGGCATCGCACGAGCATGGCCAAACACCGGAAGCTCAGAAAGCAAAGATGCTGGAGATACATAGAATACAAATGAACTCAAACCCTTACAGGCGGTAATGCAATGGCAAAGATAGACGAACTTTTGGAATTTTGGAACGAGAGCAAGAACAAAGACGTGTTCAACAGAGACAAGAAGGATTTTCTGCGGTCAAAAAATTTCGCGAGCGGCAACGGGTTCTATGAGGTGGATTCCAAAGAGTGGAGCGAGCATAGGGCAAAGGTATATGCGGATTTCATCAGCCCAGTTGTAACCGGAATAGTCGCGATGCAGGAACTTGCCCCTCCGGAGATTACCAATTTTGAGTTTGACCGCAAAATACTCTCGGACGTTTTGCGCGAAATACTGAGCGATGGCAAAAGCTTTATACTGGCTTACAACAAAGACAGCCAGCTTAAAATCAAAAAGCTATCCAACCTGCAAACATACGTCAACGAGGATTTCAGCAAAGCTATTCACGTGTCAAAAATAACCCGAGAGAAAGTTGAAGCGAGAGGAATGAAGTTCAGCGAGACGGAAAAAATTTTGATAGATGCATTCAAACCGGCTATGGAATTAGGAAAGAACGAATCCTATCTATTAACTTTTTACGAAAAAACCGGTAACGGGGTTGAGATAAGCGAGTTTATAGGAAAAGAGCAAGTTGGCAAATCGGTAAATCTGGCTTTGAGGCATCTTCCCGTCGTGGCATTCTTGGGAGAACTGGTGCAGGTTGACAACAGACCAAATTATAGGGGTATATACTACAAGGCAAAAGATATTATCAAACAGATTTCCTTCTTGCTCTCTTTTATACAGGAGAAAATAGCCACTCACCCAAACGTGAAATTTCTTGTGGCAGAGGAAGCTCTCGGCAGCAATAATCAGCAATGGCAGGAAATCAATGGCGAACCAAGCGCAATGCTAACCTACAAGTCTATGGACATCATTGGCGGAGCACAAGGATTTCTCCCCAAACCGGAGCTGCTGTCTCAGGACTTGCAACTGGGAGGTGCAGTGCAAATACTACAGATGAACCTCGAATTGCTGCGAGGCATAATGGGTGGAGACATGGCAGGAGACGGTAAGAGCCACGAAACGGCGGAATCGGTTCTGCTGCGGCGCGAGAAAAAAGATGCGAGCGGAAACGCCTATATACGCTCCATGCTTTCCAGCCTTGAAATACTTGCCAATGTGCTGACGGATTACTATGCTCTGCTTGGAATGCAAAAGCCACCACAGCAATGCGAGGTTGTGGATAGATACTTTATCAAAATGAAACAGCGCCGAGATGCCGAGACAATTCTTTCGCTTATGCAGATAGCGGAAAAAAGCCCTGCCTTTGCTGCCGCGCTTGCCGATAAAACCGATTTGGACGACCAGACAAAGCAACAGGTGGTAGCGGCAGTGAATGTGCAAAGCCTGCTGGCGAAAGCGCAGGAAATGGAATTGCAGTTGCAGCAGAGTGCGGCACAAATTCAGCAGCTGCAAGCAGGCTTGGAAGCGGCAAACAAGCAGAACGCCAATTTGGAGAATTCCATAAACGCACAGGTTTGGTCCGCGCAGATAAGAGGACAAACAGAATTAATAAAAACGGGAATACAAAACGAAACGGAATTGTTAAAAATCAAAATACAAAAAGGAGAAAGCGATATGGATATAGCATTACGCTTCGAAGAAATAAACCGCAAATCAATAGAAACTATTGCAAAAATAGCCAAAGACCATATTCAACCAGAGAGGTAACAATGTCTAATGAAAATGCAGATCAAACAGCAACAGTGGCAGCACCAGCAACGGAAGCTGCGCCACCGCAAACCACGCCCCCGCCATCAGCTCCGCCAGCCGAACCCACGCAACAGGAAAAGGCAGAGAAAATGGCTGCCATAATAGATAACAAGGCAGGCAAGGAAAAAACACCGAAGCAACCTCCCAAGGAAACTCCTAAACCGGAAGAACCTCCAAAGGCTGGTCCTCCAAAGCCGCCAAAGCGAGTGGATAAGCTTTTAAACAGGCTTAAAGAATCGGATACAGAAATCGCGGATTTAAAAGCTCAACTGAGCGAGATAGCTGCAAGGGAAAAAGAAGGCAAAGCCACGGAGCTTGACCAGTATAAAAAATCCGAACTGGAAAAGAAATATGTGGAGCTGGTAGATGCTGAGGCGAAGGAATTCCACAGCAAAGCAGCAGATGCTTTGGGCGATAAATATGAGGAATTCAAAACAAGCAATGAATACTACGCCCCTCTGCTGAACCAATATGCAAATGATTTTACCAATGCGGCTATGGCTATGGAAGATGGGATAAAAGTTCTCAATGAATTTTATACAGCCTTCAATGACGGCTCTATTGACATAAACCAATTTGTCAACCTGCCAGTTCCCAGGCAACTCGCGATATTGCGCAAAACTGATGAACTGATGCGCAACCCACAGCCCCCAGCACCCCCAGCACCCCCAGCAGCCTCGCCTCCTAAGGTTCCAATACCAACCGATTCTGCCGTAGGTTCGCCGTCTACAGACAAGAAGTCAAAAATGGACCAGATAATTGCGAACAAAGCAAAAAGCCTTTGATAAAAAAATGTAAATTTTTTCCCCTTTTCCGAAAAAATTTACTATATTTATAATTATACCGTCCCACTCCGGTTGTTGCAAAACAAAAAGAGATGGCTTCGCTCGCCACAGCAGTTAAAGTGGCACCCGTCCCACTCCGGTTAAAGAGATGGCTCGCCTTCTCGGCTGTTAAAGAGAATTTAAATAACGAATTAATTTTCGTTCGGTTAAACTTTTTACCAGAGGTATATTATGGCAAACATTGCCACAGAAGAAAGGGCGATGCTTATCACAGCAGAAGTCAAAGCCCAAGCCCCAATACTGGGGCTAATCAACACAGATTTGAAAAGCGAATTCGGGGCAGAGAGCGGAGATACAGTTTCTGCGCTCATACCCGGATTTGGAAAAGTAAACGAAGGGGTCGCACTTCCCAGCGATCCTAACGATTACGCGCTTTCAATCCAAAAAATCCCGCTACAAGTCACCCCAAAGAACAACCCTGCCTCGTACGATTTCGTGGATGCGAGTGTGCGCATTGGGAATTTTGACGAGAAGGTAGCCAAGCCCTACGGTGCGAATTTGGCAAGCCACGTCCGGCGCGAGGCTTTCAATGCCATACTAGGCGGTGCGACAAAGCAATTTGTGCTTGCATCTCTTAATGATTTGAAATTTTCAGTGTTAGGCCAGGCTATTGCCGCAGTCGAAGACTCTAATATGGGTGGCAAAATAAATTGCGTTCTTTCCAACAGGTTAAGAGCCACCGTTGTAAACAGTGGACTCAACCAGTTTCAGAATGGAAGTGTGGCTTTTGAGTTGTGGAAAGGCAAGATACAGAATTTTGACGGGGCGGATTTTGTTAGCCAGAGCGAAATAAACAAATTCAAAGCGCCCGCCTTCACCAGTGCCAGCATAACGACAAATGCCGCTGAAGGAGGAGACTCGCTGAATATTTCCTTTGTTGGCATGGCAGCAGGGACAGTGATACCAGCTGGCTATGTGTTCAAAATAGCAGGTATAAACTCTGTAGATATATTCAAAAAGGAAGACGGCTATGAAAGAGCTTTCGTGGTTCAGGAATCGATTACACATAACGGCGGTACCACTCCGGTGGCCGTGAATGTTGGGAAAATGTACGCTACCAACCCAGCACTTAAGAACATCAGCAAGTTACCTGTAAACGGCGATAACGTCACAATATTATTGACTGGCGGTAAAAATTACCATACGGGCGTAGTGTTTGATCAAAATAGTACTGGTTACGCATCCGCTGCAATCAAAGAGGCTCCTGGCTGCGATAGCGCAACTTCAACCATAGACGGCTTTGTGAATGTCCGTATGACTGCGCAATATCAGATACAGCAGGGTTTAAACATAGTACGCTTTGACATTTTAACTGGCGGCAAATCTCTCTACGGGCAAGGCGTAGCTGGGCTTTGGGTACCGATAGATTAGGGGGTGTTTATGAAAACAATAGTTCATTCAAACAACGGCATTGTGTCCCATCTGACTTTCGAACCCGAAACCGAGGAAGAAAAGAAAGCGGCAAAGGCAGCAGAAGCGGAAGCAAAAAAAGCAGCAGCTGAAGCAGAGAAAGCGGCAAAGGGCTAAAATGCAAAGCGTTAAGGAAATGCTGGTTGAAGCCCTTGATTATGCAGGGGTAAGGACGGCCGCCGCCGATTTCTCGGACGGCGGTGTCTTTGCAATGGCGTATAGAGAGCTTGTGAATTCAATCCGCACCATAAACGCTGAGCCACGCTACTCATTCGGCTACCAAATAGCCAAAGGAATAGTTACATTGCCAAGCATTGAGATAGTCGGCAGGCAACCTGAAAGCACAGGTCTAGGGCTTGCTACCGAGCACTGGGAAGGTCTGCTAACCGAGCATGGTGAGCGCATTGTCATTATGCTCAGTGACACCGGAGAAAATGATAGCGATGCGAATAACAGCAAAGAAAACATCTTTGATTTTGACGGGCTTGTGCCATACCGCATCGCTCGCGTTTATGATTCCATTGGCGACTATGCCAGGTCTGACCGTTCCGATGTCATCAGAGACAGGGAACTCAATAGAAGAATGGGATTCAAGCAGTTCTCATTCAACCAGGATAGAGAAGATTCCGCAATACTTGAACTCTCGCACATGCCAGCTGGTGAATTGACGGTAGTGGCTGAAAAGCAGATAGTAGAGCCGAATGGCTACGAGGATTCTTTGGATATGCCAAAGAATGTTTACAAGTTCGTTCTTGCCTGGCTTGCCCGCTCAATGTGCAGAAGGCTTGGGAATGCCGAGATGCTGCAACTGGCCGAGTTGGAGTTTTCCAGCTGCGAAAAGCCTTTCTTAGCCACCAATGAACGCAACAAGAGAGAGGTGAGAATAAATCCGCAAATAGCCTATGCCAGGCTGGGGGGCGGCTGATATGCAGGCAGCTGTAGAAATAGAAGGCAATTTGCTCAATAGCGGCATCAATGGTGTATTACTACGCAACTGCAGCATGGCAAGCGGAGAGACTGCAGCGAGCCAGAACTACATACAGAATTTTAGAAAGAACCGCAAAGTTCTTTTTAAGAATTTTGAAGAAAAAGAAATCCGAGCGGCGTTCAAAAGCCGTATGGAGGATTCTCTTTATGCAATCACAGATTCGGAAGATGGCGATTATTTTGATATATGGATAAAGATTCAAGGTAATCTTGAACCTTACAAGCCTTTTAAAGAACCTATCAAAAAAGTGCATGATGAAATTCGGTTCTCATGCGATTATGCGAAGATAAATATTTTCCACGGCATGGACTGCATTCTTGTTTGCGCCTTTGGTGTATTGATAGCGTTCTCTGAGTATGATTACAAAATGGAAATTATAGATACAAATGGAATTTCCAAAGGAAAATATATAACCGGAATTTGCGCGTTTGCAAATCGCATGGTGGCAACTTTCAAGAATGAAGATGAATACTTGTATAGCGGAATTGCGCAACCGAATTTCGATATGGCTAATGGAGCAGGATTCATGTATAGCGAGTACGGCAATGATATGACACAGGCTGTTAAGCGCACAGGATCGCGGCTCGCTGTGTTCACCACAAGGACAATAGAGATAAAAGATTTATCGCAAGACCCTCAAATGCCGTTTCAAGGCTACCTATACCAAAACAACTATGACATAGGTGCGATTATTGAAACAATAAGGGAAATAGACGGAGTTCTGTATTTCGTTGGAGAAGCGATGAGCGGCAACAGGTTCATCTGTTCACTTAGCGATGGCGTTCTGGAAAAATTGACAAACGAGGCTCAGTCAAAACTACTTGAAGGTAAATTCAGCAAGTCGGGAGTGCTGTACGAAAATGGAAGGGTTTTCTATCTAGCTTACGGGCAGCATAATTTTAGCATAGATGTATTGAGCCGTAGTTTGTTTGAGGTTGAGAATGACTTGATATTCCTTGATTACCTAAAAATGGGCAGTTTCATTTTGCGCGCTTGCGAATCCGGTTTTTATTCGGTTGAACCAGGAAGCGATCCTTATGTGGCTGGAAAAATAAGGCTACCAAAGTACGATTTCGGATCGGCTGCCAATATTAGAAAAATCTCATTTGTGGGCGAATTTTTGGAAAGTTCCAAAGCAGTAGCAACACTCACTGCAGAGCGCGGCTTTGCGCAAAAAACGGAATCTCATAAAAGAGGCTTTGATTTCTTCTTGCTGGGTTTGCAAAAACTCAACGATTTGGAATTTTCGGTAAGCTCAAATTTCAGAATGACTAAAATAGTGATTGATTATCAAAGATTAGAAAACGGCAGTTTTTACGGAGTAGGATGATATGAGTAGTTTTCTTGACCCATTCGGAACAGATGAGCGGATAAGCGGACTTACGAGCGCAAACAACACAATCAATAATGCTGCGCAAGCCTATAATTACGCCACAGGTGGCATTGATTACAGTGTTACCCCTGATATGGTGAATCAGTATATGTCGCCTGATGTGGCATATAGGCAAAAAGCCGCAAGTCAAGGACTTGCGCAGCTTTACGGCAATAGTGGTGCATTGCGAAGCTCTGCTGCAATGTCCGATATTGCCAATACAAGCGCCAGCATAGCGGCACAGGCGTGGAACGATGCCTTTGGCAGGGCAAGCGGCATTCTTGGACAACAGAACGCTTTGGCAGTGGACAGGGCGCAAGTCCTGCGCGATGCGCAGTATGGCATAGCAGGGAACAAGGCAGCATTCGCGGCGAACCAAACCGGTTGGCTGACAAACACAGCTAATGCGTTAGGCGGAATTGGGCAAGGCATAGGTGCTATTATTCATAAGTAACGGAGAATAAAAATATGATACCATACTTTGGGCAAGAGATAAACAGCGGTGTGCAGGCAGGCAATGCCGCAACGGAAAAGGCTTTTGCTAACCTCGGCAATATTGGCAATGTCATAGCCGAAGCAAACAGGGCATACGGGCAGAGGAAATACAATAGCAGGCTTGAAGAACTGCAAGCCGCGCGAGCACAAATACCTGGCACCGATACTGCCGCGCTGGAGCAAAACTACAGGCAGCTCAGGGATTTGGACACTATGGGGCACGTGCGAGGCTTGCGGACAGTGCTAACGCCGGAGAATTATTTGCAGATGGATATGTTAAAGGAAAAATTAGCGGCTGATGCAATACAAGACCAATTAAAAAAACAAGCCGCGGCAGAGCAAGAACAGCTAAAACAACAAGCTGCTGCCCAAGCTGAAAAGGAAAAGCGAGAACAAGGAGTAATAGATAAATTTGATGACTACGACAAACAAAGTTTCAATACTTTATATGAGTTTGATAGGCATAAAAAACTATCTCCAGAAAGTAGAGAAACTTTGCTTAATGCAATAATTAAAGATGATTCTGGGCGTTTTGCGAATGCAAGAGTACAACTGCTTGGAGAATTATCTAAAGAGCAACAAAATGAACTACGAGACGAAATCATAAGAATATCAGAAACTGAATCTACGCAATTTAAAAACGAACTTAAAAAAGCTCTCGGTGGCAATTCTTCCGCCTCTAAACTTTTAGACGTTATTCCTGCTGTTGTAGCGAGTAGCGTAGCTGGTGGAAACATTGATGCAGGTACACAGGCTAGAATAGAAGCAGCAATAGCTAAGAAGTTCAATGGAATAACAGATGAAAAAATCATTAGAAAGAATATGAATAGATACACATTGGAACAACTGAAAGCAGGTAGAAAAATTGCAGAGCAATTATATATGGCAATGGAAGAAGGTAATGTGGAGGATTGGTAAATGTCAGGAGAATTCCAAGCAACAACAGGCGAAATATATTTGATAGGCGATGATGGGTACGTTATCAAAGGTGGTAAAAAATATCCTGTAGCTAAACTGGTGGAAGCAGGGCACGGAGTAATTTTACAAAATTCTGTCAAAACAGAAGAACCTAGGAAAGAAACCGCCCAAAAGCCGCAAGCCAAGCCAAAAGAAAAGACTGAAACGGGAGAAAAAACTATTGGCGATGCAGCCAAAGATGTTGCAACTGCAATACTGAATTCGCCTCAAGTGATAGGCGAAGGTCTGAAACGCAACCCTAAAGTAGTATTGGCTAAGGCAACAGCGAGTTCGCTGGCTCCAAATACTTATTCTGCAATAAAAGAAGGGAGATATTTACCCGGTATTCCTGTTGGCGTAGGTATGGATGTTGCACAAATGGCACTTAGCCCACTAAAAGTGCTTGGCACAACAGCAAAAGTGCTAGGAGTAAACCATAGGCTCGTTAATCCTATAACAAAAACTGCATCACAAGTAAAAAACACAGGGAGAAATGCACTCCGTGAGGCAATAATAGGGGCAGGAGATAACCTTGCTTGGGAAGCGGCAAGCGATGCACTGGATGACCGTTCGCATGGTGCATCCGACTATCTCCTTTCTGGAGGCATTGGGGGTGGGCTTGGAATACCTACTGGAATCCTTCAAGCAAGGCGGCAGGCGAGGAATATGAATGAATACTCAAAAGCTTTGGCGGCAAAAAACCATAATCAGGAGCAAAAGGAAAACATACGAAACTTTCAGAATAACACAGAAAGCGATCTAGAATCATTCTCTAAATTTATAAACGAAGGGCATCCATTTAGCACTACTACTGGACATTACAATAGAGCAAAAAATAAGCGAGAAAAAATAGGAGATGAAATGGGAAATTATTTAAATTCCCAAGAAGCTAATACCCCTATGGAAAAAGCTACTTTATCAGATTTTCAAGAAATACTATCAGAACATCTTTACAACGATAATTCAGGTAACTTAAGCGGTACTGAAAAGGATTTAGTACTTAAGAATTTCTATGAAGATGCTTTAGATATGCTCAAAAGCAACAGCCCAAGATTAAAGAAATATTTGGAAGAACATTCTAAGAAAGTTTTGGGGCATCCTAGAAGTTATTTAGACAACCAAAATTTCACAGACCTCGCAATGGAAAGATACGATCTTTCTCCAAATGAACTAGATATGCTGAGAGAAGTATTCAGCCATAAAACAACGCTCACAATCCCCAGCAAACCAGGATATGTAAGGGCAGGTGCAGATAATCGTAATGCTAATGAATACTCAAAGATGTTTAAAAGCGAAATGGCTCGCAGACCAGAAGCGAACGTAATAAGAGACTACAACAATAAATGGTCAACTGCAAAAAACCATGAAGAATTAATGACTAGAGTTTTGGATAAACAAGGCTTTGGCGGAATAACCGGTAAACACTACCCTTATTTGGAAATTAATCCTGAAATAAACCCCACAATAATAGGAAACAAACCTCTTATGTATAGGAATATGGCAAACCAAACCATTGACGGAATAAGAGGATTAGCAAGCATACCGGATGAAGACGAAGAAACTATTAAAATGGAGATTGCAGGCATATTAAAGGATGCTGAAAAGCTGGGGCTTAAAACGGAAAAGGAAATAACTGGCTACGTCTATTCAAGGCTAGGAAACAAACAACCGGGTGCCGCTGGTCCGGTCTTATACTCTGAGCAAAAAAGGGGTGAAAAATGAATCAGTTTTGGACAATGCCAACGGAATTAAAAATTGCAACCATAGAGGGCCAAAGTGCGGAACCTATAATTATTAGAAACGCAACGAAAAGATTAAATCCGGGAAATAAAGCCATTAGTGCTGAAACCTTATTTAAAGTTTCCTCTTCATTATACTTTGGAAAACATACTTTGATTTTTTTCTGTAGAATATCCGAAAATAACAGAAGAACTAGGACAACCAAAGCGGTATCAACAAACATCATCAGGAATAGATTAGGAAAATTTGGAATAATCGGGTCAGCGTATGGAAAGGCAAAACAAAAAACGAACCATGCGAACCATATCAGTCCAAATAGGATTATAAGCAGCCCAGACAGCATAATACACCTCATTCATAAATATAGCAATTTCAAAACTGGAGCAACCCAATGCTAATAACCAGCAACACAAGAGCATCAATCCTAGACGGCAGCGGAAGACCTCTCACGAACGGAAAACTGCACGTTTGCGAAAACAGTGACCCAAACAGCAAGCCGCTAGAACTTTTCAGGGAACCGGATTTCAGAGAGAGCGCTCCGAATCCAATAAACCTGAATTCAGGCGGAGCAATGCCATATCCAATATATGCAAACAAAAGCAACGCCTGGTGCCATGCTTACAATGAGCTGGGCGCACTGGTAATAAGCTACCCACTCAATGGCAACACCATTGAACGAGGCAACGAGACGGAAGCCATTGGAAAAGTTGTTGGGAAAGAATTGCACATAACAGGAAAGGCGGTTGTTGGTGATTTGATAGCCGAATCCGTTAGCCTAGATGAAAAAAATATTTGGGAAAAGTCAAAGGACGGAGCGAAGCTCTCTACAGATAGCATTGAGGTAGGCGGCAATATAACATTGAACAAAGATAATTTTGAGACATCAGAGGAAGTAGATGTAAAAATAGGCGGCAACCTGAAGGTAGAAAAGGAAACGGAAGTGAATGCCCTTCTGAAAGCCAAGAACATACAACTAGATGGCATGGAAGCCACTGATGGTAAAAAAAAGACATATTCAATGGCCAATCTAGAAGAAGACTCTCCAATAGCAGACGTTAATATGACTGTAGAAAAAATGCTTGAGTTTTTCCCAATCGGCAGTTATATAACCTGTGAAAGCAATTCAAATGATATGTATCGTATAAACCAAACGCTATACGGCAGAGGGGGAAAAGAAGGCTTCAGCTCTGGGAATGAATCAATTGATATACACACGCAGCGGCCATCAGGGGATCCGGTCGGAGTGTATAAATGCTGTGGATTTACAGGACAAAAAAACAACCACAATTACTTCCTGCTTCGCAGGATAAAGTGAGGAAATATATGCTAAGCATCAAAGCAAAACGTATATCAGAAAAAGATTTGCTTGCATTCTGCAACGAGCTTGCGAGTGAGCTTGGTGGTGGCGGCAGGGATGGGCTTAAATTCGGGATTGAGAAAACCAAGGATGGTAAAGAAATAATTTGGCTATTCGGTAGAAAACTACAAACTGTGGAGGCTTAAATGGCAGAAGGAGAAAAAAGAATTTCTGACCTTATGGAAGGAGATTACAGCAAGGACAAAGACAAGGCGCACTTACCAGCAAGCGTAGGCAAGGATCAGACATTTAAGTACCCACTTGGAGCTATGGAAAAGTCGGCAAATGCCTATACGGACAAAAAGGTGGCTATATGCCTTAAAATCACAGGGCAGATAGGCACCTGCTCTAATAAGATTATTGCAAATTTTTTCTATAACACCACTAAGATGCCAGAAGATGCTTTGGGCGAGAATGGCAGCCCGCCTGAATCCGTTCCGTTCAACGCGTGGCATAGGGTAGAAGAACATTGGGATGCGGAATACAGCTACACTCCGGAGGATTTGGATATATGGCAGAATCTTAAAAACAAGACTTTTTGGATTTGGATTGACGAAAAATGGCACCAAATCCTTAAAAAAAACTTAAGCATTGCGGAAGGCGCAAGTATTACGCTTGAACGTAGCGCGCTAATTAATATGATTGATACTGCCAAGCTGCAGATGAGCGAAAGCGCAATAATTGAAATGAAAAGGAGCGGTTCTATTAAAGTGGATGATATCGGAAGCATTGACATTACAGGTAGCGGTGAATTAAATCTTTCCGAAAGTAGCAAAATAAAAATATCAGGTGCAGGTGAATTGAATCTGCATCAAGGGGCGAAAATAGATCTTGGGAACTCCGCCAAGCTTTACGCCATGGGAGCAGGTGCAATAAGCGGTTTGCAGGGAGCTATACGCAGTGATGATACGGAGTTATATACCAACTGCCGTGTTTACAAAATGAAAGAATTA
>Ga0182472_107283_pt1 | contig 14024 bp, 11 predicted proteins | sample TergutNc150P3_FD_120804 | JGI IMG/M metagenome (GOLD analysis project Ga0182472, IMG submission 120804)
AACCCTGCGTGGTTGCCCTCTTTGTTGTACCCATATTTGCATTTTTTGTGGATATATCCGCATTTTGCATATTTGGTTTCGCAAAGGGCAGGCACGAAGACCTGCCCCTACAAATCTGTATCATTATGTTGTTTTACGCATTGGGTTGTTGTGCCAAATTGCGAAACATAAATGCGAAATCGGGAAAATCCTCTAATCGGGGGAAATATGTATAACCGACATTTGGTATAGATTTTATATATGGGCGTTTATTATTATTCGTGTAATCGGGGTTCCAGACAATTACTTCCAATAAAACGAATCCAGCAAATAGGCAAGCAGTTCTTTGCCTTCGGTGTTTTGCGAAAGTTCTTCTACCATAGGAATATAACGGCGCATTCTTTCGTTTTGCTTTTGTCCTAAAAATCTGCGCTCGCGGTCTAGTTTTGCCTCGGCTCTTTGGCGAATGCGGCTTGCCAATTCTTCTTCGCTTATGGGTGGCATTTTTATGAAGTTTATGCCAAAATCTGCTGCAGTTTTTTGAATTTCAATTTCCTCAACGGGAGTTATAAGAGAAATTGAAAGACCACTTCTACCGGCTCTTGCCGTTCTGCCGCTTCTATGCACATAAACCTCGTGATCGCTTGGATGGTCGTAAACAATAACGTGAGTCACGTGGGTTACATCTATGCCGCGTGCGGCAACATCTGTGCATATTAAAAGTTTCAGTTTGTTTTCTCTGAATTCTCCCAAAACTTGTTCACGTTCTTTTTGCGAAATATCACCAGAAAGAGCTTTAGCAGCAAAGCCATAATCGTTCAAAACCTGTTCCAAATACGCCACGTCTTTTTTCATATTGCAAAAAACCATGCAACTGTCGGGATTCTCCCATTCAAGAATTTTTATTAAAAGAGAATCCTTGCCCATAGCATCGGAGGCATAGTAGCGGTGTTCCAAATTTTTTGCTATAACTTGGTCGTAAGAGAGAGAGAGAAAATCTGCATTTGGGCGTTGAAATTCTCTTGCTAAACTTTTTACGGTTTGAGGAATTGTGGCACTGAACATAGTGCAAGAAATATCTTTTGGCAAAAAACGGCGCACGCGCTGCATATCGGGGTAAAAACCCATGCCTAACATTTCGTCTGCTTCGTCCATAATCAAATCGCGAATGCTTCCAAAATCTATGTTGCCTCTTTGGGCGTGGTCTAAAAGCCTGCCTGGGGTGGCAACTATTATATGTACACCAGTTCTAAGTGAGCGAATTTGGTTTTCAAAGCCAACACCCCCAAAAATTGCGCAAGAACGAATGCCTGTACCTTTTGCTAGTTTTTCTGCTTCGCCATTAACCTGCAATGCCAGCTCACGTGTGGGAACCAAAATAAGAGCCTGCGGAAAAACATGCTCTTCAACTATAACCTGAAAAAGAGGCAGCAAAAAAGCCCCGGTTTTCCCAGACCCAGTTTTAGACTGAATTAACATATCCCTACCTTGCAGCATATAGGGAATTGTTTTCTTTTGCACGGGCATTAGCTCATTCCATCCAAGCTCTTTAACGGTAGCTTGCAAATGTTCTGGCAAATTTTCAATTAAAAAATCAGGAAGCTTATTCTGCGGTTCTTTTATTTTAACTGGTACACTAAAAGGATTCTCATTTTCCATATTATCAATTCTCAACTATCAATTCTCAACTAATATCCAATATAATAGAGTCATCTCTCTTTGCTCCAATGGAAACCATTCCTATTTTAACGCCAGCAAGTTCAGAGATTCGGGTTAAATATTTCTGTGCATTTTTTGGCAATTCATCCCATGAGCGGCATTTGGAGGTTGAGCACTGCCAGCCGGGTAAAATTTCATAAACAGGTTCACAAAGAGCAACTTGCGTTAAACCATTTGGGAAACTTTGCAATTCCTTGCCTTCCATCTTATAGTTTGTGCAGACTTTGATTTCTTTAAATGTATCTAGTACATCTAGCTTGGTTATTGCAAGATGCGTTAAACCATTTACGGCTGCTGCTTTGCGAACAACTGGAGCGTCAAACCATCCGCAACGGCGAGGCCTACCAGTTGTGGCTCCAAATTCACCGCCTATTTTGCGAAGTTCTTCCCCAATTTCGTTTGAGAGTTCTGTTGGGAAAGGTCCGTTTCCAACCCTTGTGGTATAGGCTTTCACAACGCCAATAACCTGATCTATGGCAGTTGGACCAACTCCAGAACCGCAGCTTGCGGAACCGGCTACCGTGTTTGAAGAAGTGACAAAGGGATAGGTTCCGTGGTCTACATCTAAAATCGTTCCCTGTGCGCCTTCGAAAATTATCTGTTTTTTGGCTTTTAAAGCATCGTATAAATAAGAAACAGTATCGCAGATATAGGGTTTTAGCAGTTTGCCGAATTCCAAATATTCCTCAATAATAGGTTCAGGGTTTATAGGTTCTGCGCCAAACATTTTTTCAAATTCTTCGTTTCTGAACTGAGCTAAAGCCTCTACGCGAGGCTTTAATTCTTTAATATCCAACAAATCGCCAACCCTAACCCCAAGCCTATTAACTTTGTCGCTATAGCAGGGACCAATGCCTCGCCCTGTGGTTCCAATGGCAGACTTTCCAGCTTTGCTTTCTTTTAGCTTGTCGCAGGTTATATGCCAAGGCAACACAATGTGGGCGTTTTCTGCTATTAAAATGCGATTTTCCACTGAAATACCCTTTGTTTCAAGGTCTTTTATCTCTAAAATAGCTTGCTTTGGGTCAAAAACAACGCCGTTTCCAACTATGCAAACCTTATTTTCGTGCAAAATTCCACTTGGTATTAGGTGAAAAATGAATTCCTTATCGCCAGCTATTACAGTATGCCCTGCGTTTGCGCCCCCTTGAAAACGGACTATTATATCTGCATACAAGGTTAAAAAATCTACGATTTTGGCTTTGCCCTCATCGCCCCATTGGGAACCTACTACTACTCTGTTTGGCATAAGAAACGAAAGATACAAAAAAATCTACCTCGTTTTATTTTTTTTTATATATTTAGTGAGATATGCAAAAGGGTTATTCTATGCAAAAATATATTTTTGGCGGTTTGCTAACCGCTTCCGCGTTTATCTTTTCCTTAACTTCCTGTGGAGGTCCTTCTGAACAAGCCGATTGGCGAAACAAGGAACTAACCACCTCCTTTAGGCAAAAAGGTATCGATGGCTATCGTTTTGACAATGCCAGTGGCGAGGGGGCAGACTTCCAGAATGCCACTGGAGCAAGCCCTGTGTTCAAAAAAGCCGAGCTTAGTCGAGCAAAATTTCAAAATGCCATGCTAGAAACCCCTAATTTTTCTGGTGCAAATCTCGCAGGCGCAAACTTTTCAAGCGCAGATATGCGAGGCGTGGATTTTTCCGATGCAAACCTCGAAGGGGCAAATCTGTACAGAGCAACTCTTTTGAACAGCGAAGGAGCCGTAGAGAAATCAACAAATTTTTCTGGTGCCTCTCTTGTGAATGCAAATCTTTCTTCTATGAAGGTATCTGAGGGTCTTAGCTTTAAAAACACCGATTTAACAGGTGCAAAAATTATAGGAGTAGATTTAACCGGTGCTGATTTTGGCGGGGTTGTTGCCCAAAGAACAGATTTTTCCAATTCCGAACTTGCTGGTTCCAGTTTTAAAGGAGCGCAAGTAACAGGTGCAAATTTCACCAAGTGTAATTTAACCAATGCCAACTTTGTAAATGTGGATTTGAATAATTCAAATTTCACAGGTGCGGGTTTGCAAAGGGTGGATTTTTCTGGAGCAGATTTTGGCAATGCAAATTTTACCAATGCAGATTTTTCGCTTACATCGTTTAGCAATGCAGATTTGAAAAAAGCCAAATTGCAAAAGTCTATTTTTGCACAAGCCACCATATCAGATATGGATTTCAATGGAATGACCATAACTGGAGTAGTATTTGATAAAAGTACTGTTAGCAGTAGTACATTCATCCAAACCAAAATGGCTGGAGCAAGTTTTTTTGATGCCAGCGTTGATAAATGCGATTTTGTTGGCACAGATTTAAAAAATGCAGTTTTTGACGGAACCGATATGAAACGTTCACAATTCCCCAAAGCTGATTTGACAAAAGCAAATTTTGAAAATTCCACGCTAGACAGAGTTATATTCTCAGAAGCCTCCATGACTGGTGCAAAATTCGGTGGCGCAAAACTCACTCAGGTGAGCTTTGTTAATGCCGATATTCAAAACGCCACCTTTAATGCAGATACAAAGCTAGACCGAGTGGACTTTTCAGGAGCAAATTTATCTCGCTCTAAAGGAATGGAAACTTTAAGGCAGGTTTCAGGAGTTGTATACGATAACAGAACAAACTTACCATCTGGTTTTAATCCTGATAAAGCAGGCTTTATAAACAACGATGGCGGTGGTTCTGGGGGAAAAAGGAAAAAAGTAGTAGAAGACGATGATGATGCCCCTCCAGCTCCTGTTGTTAAAAAGAAAGGCGGCAAGGCACCACCAGAAGAAGAACCCCCTGCAAGAACCAAGAGGACGCCAGCTAAAAGAAAATAATTAATGCATGCAATTCTTTGCGTAGTCTTATTTGCAGTTTTGGCGAGTGCAGGAGTTTCTCCTTGGAAATTGCAGATAAGCGGCGCTAAAATCTATAGCGAAAAATTTCTAATTGAGCAGTTGGATTTGCCTGTAGAGATGGATTTGATTTCACCGGAGAGGCGTAATTTTATAATTAAGCTTGCGAAGGTGAATTTAGATGATTTTTATCAGAACAACGGTTATTTCAGCGAAAATATTTCTCTTTCGGTAAGCGAGGAAAGAATAGATTCTGTTTTGGTGGAAAATTATGTGTTTAATGTATATGAGGGTGAGAGATACAAGTTTGGTCAGGCAGAAATTGAATTTACTGCGGGTTCGGATACTCTTATAAGAATAGAGAATCTCTCTGTTCCCAAAGGTGGTTTTTATGATCCGGAGAATATAAGCAATGACCAAAAAGCAATAAGAGACGTTTATCAGAAAAATGGCTATTTGCATATAAGCATAGAACATAGAGAATATATAGACACGGTAGAAAAAAATGTGAATGTTCGCTATTTTGCAGATCCCAAAGTTCAAGTTCGCATGGGAAATTTCAAAAGCGTGGCTTTTCGCTCTGGTTTGTTACCTGGACAGGTAGAACCAGAAGCCGGGCTTTCTGATACGCTTTGGTTAAGCAAATTATGGGAAATACCCCGCGATTCCATAGTTAACGAAAGATATTTCTTTTCATTCAGAGCAAAATTATTTTCAACACAGTTATTTTCGCAGGTTAGGCTAGAAGACACTTTGCAGGAGAATGGGCTTTCGGATATCACTTTAACCGTTTACGAAAGAGTTCCTGGAGAGGCAAATTATCGTTTCTTTTTTGAACAGGTTTACGGTTTTGGAATGTCGCTATCTTCTTTGCACAGAAATTTATTTGGTTCTTTTCACGAAATGGGTCTTAGTGCTATGCTTGCAGAAAATCGCCAAGAACTCGCTTTCAACTATGCGCACCCATTGCTATTTGGTACCGGAGTATCTTGGATACCCACAGCTATAAGATTAGATGAGAAAATATTTTTTAACCATGAAAAGTTACCTGATCCAACCGACAATACCCTTGTTGAGAGATGGGAGTTAGTAAATAGGGCAAATATAACATTTGGTCTTTCCAACCGTATTCGTTTTAGGAACACATTTGATCTCAGATTTTTAAAAAAAATTATAAAATTGGAGAAGGATGATTATTTTAAGATAAAAGACGAAATAGGCTTGGTATTTGATTTTACCGACAATAGCCACGACCCAATTTTAGGCATTAGATTTGTTCCAGCACTTGGTGCTGGAGGAGAGTTGCAAAACGAATCTTGGAATAGCCTAGATAATGGTTTTCTTTATACAGACATATCTTCTTATTTTTATCTTCCTCTTCTAAAAAATTTACTCAGTGCCTTTGCTTTTAGCTATGGAAATGTTTTCAACAATGCCGCAAAAGACGATGCGCAGACTTTCTATCAGGGGGGCGGTAGAACTTTGCGCGGCTATGCTTTTAGAAGCGTGTATCCATATATAACAACATACGATTTTACCAAAGAAGAAAATGTTAAAACCGGTGGGCTTTCGCCAATTTATTACAGAATAAATGAAGAACTGAGAATAATTCCGCCTTGGAATACGTTTCGCAGTTTTCAGTTTGTGCAATTCACAGATTGGGTTCGCATAAGAGACTCAAACGAATCTTATAAAACAGCCGAAGAAATGTCTGTGGGGCTTGGACTCCGCTATAAATGGCAATTTTTAACAATAAGATTAGACTATGCTCTTAAAACTACATTCGACGATTTTAAGCCAGATAAATTCAAACTTTCGCATTTGGTGTTTGACTTATCGCAGGCGATATAGATTTTTATATTTATTGGTGATGAATATTGTCAAAATTATGCTTTTTTGCGTAACGCTCGCCTTTGCAGAGAATACACTGCGAGGTTTTGCATACAATCCCTACGGAATTCCGGGCGCGGCTCCAACTATTGCGGATATTTTGCAAAAGCCAAGCGATATATATGGGCATGGATTCATTTATGCTTCCCCAGCATCAGAATCGGGTTATTCGGCTTTTGATATGGCAGGCGGTTCCACGCTTCTAGGATTTGACCAGTCTTTAATGTTGGGGTATGCAAAAAACTTTTACGGGCTTCTTTTAATGGTTTCTCCATATAGGTCTTGTTATCGCAACTATAACGACGACTATGAATGTTTATCAAATGCAAATTATATAGGCATGAATTTCTCTATGCCTTTAGGCAATTCAGTTCTTTACGCATATACCGGTAAAATCACAGTTGATAGCAATAGTGAAAATAATTTTGTTATTTATAAAGCTAAGTCATTTCTTAAAGAATTACATATTGGAATAACTGGGGGCAATAATTTAATTTGGGATTTAAAACTTGGCTTTGATCGCTACAAAACTTCTTTTTCTGGATACGGGTACGATGATGAAGATTTTACCCCTTATGAATTCAATATTAATGGCTATTTAACAGACACAAAACTTATATTTAATTTTGGTTATAAAGTTTTGCAAAACGATAAGCTCAAATTTATTGTTGGTTCAAATAATAAGTTCATTTGCCATTATACTTCCAATTCTAATTTAGATTGGGGTATATACAATTTACAAGCCATGATTTCTCCAAATTTTCTAGGAGAATTTGTTTTAACAAAACATTTGCTTGTTTTTGCAGGTGCTAGGTACACTATTTCTCCAGATATGCTCTTGTATGCTGAAGATTATTACGACAATATGGAAATTGAAACTTTCGGTGTTGCGAACTCTGGTTCAGAAGCTTATGTGGGTTTGCGTTATGAAAATAAAAATTGGGCTGTTGAAACTCGCTTGCAAAGCGATACGTTTGGAGAACTTCTCAGCGGAAATAATCCTTTTATTAGCTTGGGTGCTTTCTTCTTTTTTCAACCATAGAAGCAATAATTGGGAATACGGCTATATGAGCCAGAACTATGCTTAAAATACCTATAACCGTTACCACACCTAGGCTTTTCAATCCAGGATGCGAAGAAAAACACACGCTTGAAAAAGTCGCTATTGGTATTAGATAAGAAATAATCACCGTGCTTCCAGTTTTTATACAAACAAATTTCAACGAACCAGTTCCTTCTTCCCAGAATCTTTGCCATAAAAATAGGGAACCATCTATGGAAATACCTATTAAAAAAGGCAAGGCTAAAATGCTATAAACGGTTAAAGGAATATTTAATGATTGCAGAATTCCAAAAAACCACAAAAATCCAAGGGCTGGAGATACCAAAATCAAAAATATGTGGTTTCTCAAATTCTTGAATATAAAAAGCCAAAGCAGAATTGCTATGCAACCAAACATTGTGCATCTTTGTAACATTGGCAGGCTCAAGTCCATAAGCGCAGCGCGGATTATGGGATTTCCTGTGCTTGCAAGGGGTTTGCCAAAAATTGAAATCTCATTTACGCTTTTTGCAAATCTGCGGCACTCAAGCCCATCGTCAATATCAAATGCGGGAAAAATAAAACCAAATTCCCATATATCACCATCTTTGCCCAAAAATTTCAAATGATAACTCTCTGGAAAATCCGATGGTTCTACTGGTTTCAAGTTCCAGCTTTCCACAACCTTGTTCGCATTTGCCGAATCGTTGCCAGCGAGCGTTTTCAAAATTTCCGGCGTTAAGGCACTTTTAATTTCTCTCAAAATTCTCAATTTTTTATCTTGCTCACGAGGCAAAAGGCTTGCATAAGTTACCCAGTTTATATAGGGATAATTGTCCACGGCAATTTCTGCGTACTTTGCGCTGGGAAAAATAATAATGACCGGTTCCGCTTTGTATTCTCCTATGTCTTTTAGAATTTCATATACCGGTTCAGATGGTTTTACAAACTCTGTTTTTGAAAAGCGATATTCCATTTTTGGAAAAATTCCATGTGCAATAATAGCTACGGTACCAATCAAAACAGCAATTATATATTTTTTGCTTATATTCAAGGGCTCTCTCGAAAAATCAGAAAACTTAAAGGTTATTTTTGCCAGCAGTGGAAATTTGTGTTTTTTTTGCAAAAATATGAGCATAGCAGGAAGAGTCACACTTATGGCAAACCAATCAAATAAAATTCCAATCCCACCTGCAATCCCAAGCTCCTTTATTCCCTGCAAGGGAATGGAAAACAGGCAAAAGAGCATTGAAGAACTTATAAAGGCACTAACGGTAAAAGGTTGCCCTATGCCAAGTATAGTGCTTTCCAGTGCAAGTTTAACGCTTAATCCCTTTTGCATTTCTTCTGTGTATCTTGAAAGTAAATGAGTAGCATTTCGCCCTCCAAGCCCTGGTATTATCAAACCCAGTATTATTGTTAGCATGTTTATTCTGCCAAATAAAATTGCAACAGCTGCGAACGTCCACAGGGTAGCCATGGCTAGGCACAAAGCTGTGATTAAGGATATGGCTGGTATTTTGAAGCAGAAAAAAACAAATATAACAAGCAACACCGCCGCAGAGATCAATGCCAAGGTTCTTACCTCTGCTAACAAAGTTCTGCTATTTGCCACGAAATCGTAAACAGCTCCGCCATAAAGCACTTCTATATTTTTTTGATTGCCTAGGGAATCGGCTTTTGCTTTTGCAAGGCTATACAGTTTTCTCATATCTGGAAGGTTTGAATTATTCTTTGCAGGATAGATTTCTAGAACTTGAATTGTTCCGTCTGTGCTACCTCTAAAATTTTTTAGTTTTTGCAAATATTTTTGCTCAATGTCTTCCAAATGAAAAAACGGCTCGCTTGCTACGGAAGTATCTTTCACCAGCTCAACTATAAAAGGATTTAGTTTTTCTTTTTGCTTGGCTACAAGGCTTTTAATCCTGTCTCTGATAGTTTCCAAATCTTGGAGATTTATATACAACAATTTATGTTCTCTGTAAAAATCTGCCTCCGTACGGTATTCTGCCAAATGTACCAGTGGGCTTTGCTCCAAAGATACTGCCAAATTTGCAATAAAATTCACATTGGCTACGCTGTCTCTAGATTTAGAGAGAATTATTAAGGTTTGCCAACCACCAAATTCTTTATATACCTTATCTTGCGTGATTATTGCGGAATGTTCTTTTGGTAGCAAATCTGCCATATCCAGTTCCCAGCGCAAGTTTGAAACAGGATATACGCACAAAGCAGACAAGGCAAGTGCCAAAATTATTATCAGTTTTGGCGCCTTTTGCAGAAAGAGCAAAAATCTTGTTATTAAAGAAAACATTTGTAAATTCCAAATTTAGTAAATGAAAAGAATTTTTGTTTTTATTTTTCTTTTTGCTTTTTGCGCAAGTGCGCAAGAAGTAAGCTCAGATACTTCTATTGTGAACGTAGAACATAAAAGACTCTTATTGACCATTGTATCTTGGCCCTTTGTGCATATAATACAGCCTACCGTCGAATTTTTGATATATCCCGTGATACCGCCGCTAATATATGTATCAAGGGAAGATTTGATAGAAAAGGGGGCAAATCTCATAACTTATGGTGAAAAAAGGCAGATAATGTTCTATCCTATAATAGATGCTCGTTTAGGCAGTACCGCCAATATAGGCTTTGCGTATTGGCATACAGAACTTTTTTTTGATAGGGATAATATGTTTTTTTCTCCGCATCGCTATATTAACGCAGACTGGGATGCAACAATGCGTTATAAAAAAAATAAAATTCTGGGAACTTCTTTTTACTCTAAATTGAATGCGAGTTATAAAGAATACGGGAACAACACATTTAGAAATTCAGAGGGAACTAAATTTTTCTTTGCGGATAGCTCTGTTCTTTTAAATTCTTATATTGGATTTAATTTATCTGGAAATTGGGACTTGGAATTTGGCTTATCTGGCAATTTTTACAGATTTGATTTTCCTAGTATAAAAGATACCATAATGGATAATGGATATGTTCCTAATCGCGGATTTTACCAAAATTTTGAAAGCTATCCACTAATGCTTTCCTTGCTTTACAATAGCCTTGACGAGCCATATTCCGCAACTAGAGGTAACAAGTTTTTTGTGAGTTATTATTATGTGCCAGTTAGCTCTTATAATGGCACAAAAGACCATAATTACCATATTGCCGAAAGCCGCTTTGTGTATTATTCATTGCTTGGCAACAAGAGTTACGCTATGACGGTTGCAGAGAGCAATGCAAATAGAGAGAAATTAAAAAATCTGTCTTTTTCAGAAGCTATTGAAATATTGAACCCTATAAACATAAAGGAAGTTATTTTGGATAGGCGTGTTTTTATAACGCAGTTGAAAGCTCGTTATATTATAGAAGAAAACGAAGGTAAAGCTCCATTTACCGCTATGAGCAAGCTCGGTGGAAATTTTCCGCTTCGTGCGTATGATGACGGTTATTTCACTGGAGAATTTGTTGCAGGCATTTCAAATGAATACCGCTGGCCCATAGATAGGTATGCAGATATGCTTATTTTCAACGAATATGGAGTATATGGCGATGATTTTGGACATTTATCATCTTTTAATTTAAGGAACTCTTATGGGTTTGGCTTTAGAATACGGACTCCAAAATTGTTCATAACCCGTTTTGCGTTAGCTTTCCATGGATTGCACGGAATATCTGTGGTTCTAACTACAAAGCCTGAGTACGAGTAAGAGTACGGAAATTTTCTACATTTTTATTCATGTCTTTAGCAATAAATCAGGAAGAGACCATTAGGCTCTACAAAGACTTTTTGAAATCTAAAGGGTTGTTGTACACGCAACCGCGAGAACTTATTTTAAAAGAAGCAATGTCTGCTGTTGGGCATTTTTCTGCTGATGAACTCACTTCGCAAATGCACAAAAACAACTTAAACATAAGCCGTGCCACAGTTTATAGAACGCTTGCCTCCATGAAAGAAGCCGGCATTTTGAACTCTGTTGATTTTGGGCATGGGCACATACACTACGAAGCAAAAAAACAAAAAAAATATCATGAGCATATAACCTGCGAAAAATGCAACGCGATTTACGAAATACAAGTTGAGAATTTGGCAAAAGTAATAAACGCGGCTGGAGCAAAAGCTAAATTTAAGCATATAGAATATGCAATCAGAATTTCTGGTGTGTGCGAAAAGTGTGTGTGAGATTTTTCTATATTTATACCTATGACTACTGCCACTATTGAAATAAAAAAGGATATTGCATTAGAACTTTTGCAATATTTGGAAAGCATAGATATTCTTAGAGTGCTTGATAAAAACAATGTGGTAGAAAAGAAAAAAACTCTTGGTGATTTTTTTGGTATTTTGCCAGAAGAAACTTGTGAAGCATTAGAGGAGCATACACAAAAAGCGAGAAATGAATGGAACAGAGTTTTTTAATAGATACAAATATAATAATTGACATATTTAAACCTTCAATACCTAGCTTGGTAAAATCCAAACTAGCAGATATTCCTTTGGTGGTCTCTGCGGTAACATATATGGAAATTTTAGGATGGCCAAATGCAACTGAACAGCAATTGAAACCCATTCAAGAATTTATGAACAATGCAAAGATTCTTTTAATAGACAAACCTGTAATGGAAACTACAATAAAAATTAGGCAAATGAAAAAAATAGCTCTTGGCGATGCTATTATTACCGCAACTGCCTTGGTGCATAAAAGTAGTACCTGTAGGGCAGGCTTCCATTTCAGCATCCACGTTCAGGTCCCATCGCATTCGATTATTTCCTTCAATGTGTCATGATTATCATCGCAGTCCATAGCTTTCCTAATGCGGTGGCACATAAACCATGCTGTCTTTTGTGTTATGCTCAATTCCTTTGATATCTGCATCGATGATACGCCTTTACGTGCGTTCAATATATAATAGAAGGCAAGAAGCCACTTATGCAGTGGTATTTTTGAGTTTATTTTTCTACATTTACCCACGACATCAAAGGAGAAATGTTTATGTTTAAAAAAATCCCACTTTTTGCTTTGTGCATAATTTTAGTAACTTCTTGTGAAGAGAAAAAAACGAAAGCCTCATCTGATGGCAAGTTAAATGTAGTTGCCACTATTTTCCCACTTTACGATTTTTCAAGAGCAATTGCAAAAGAACAGACAAATATAAAAATGCTAACTCCGCCAGGTAGCTCCATACATTCTTATGAGCCAAGCCCCGCAGATATAAAAAACATTCAAAACGCCGATGTATTTTTATTCATAGGTGGCGAAAACGATGCGTGGATTGAACGTATTTTAAGCACACTAGATACCACAAAGATGAAAATTGTCCGTTTGTTTGATTTTGTTAAACTTTACGAAGAAGAAGAGAAAGAAGGAATGCAACCAGAAGAAAAAGTGAGTGACCCAATACTGGCAGAAGAACACGAACCTGGCAAACTTGAAGTAGAATACGATGAGCATATTTGGACAAGCCCAAAAAATGCTGTTTTGATGATAGATGCAATAAAGGATGCGCTTTGCGAAAAAGATACAACAAATTGCGAAAAGTATAAGACAAATTCTCAAAATTACGTTTCGCAAATAGATAGTTTATCAAAGGAACTCTCGCAAATTGTTGGTGCTGCAAAAAGGAAGCAAATTGTGGTAGCAGATAGATTCCCCTTTCGCTATTTAACCGAGGAATATGGTTTGGACTACGCAGCAGCATTTTCCGGCTGTTCTGACCAATCAGATGCAACTCCGGCAACAATCGCATATTTGATTAACACGGTGAAAAAAAATAAAATTCCCTATATATACCATGTTGAATTGACCAACCGAAACACGGCAGAGGCGGTGGCAGAGCAAACTGGTGCAAAAATGCTTTTGTTGCATTCCTATCACAATGTTTCAAAACAAGATTTTGAAAGCGGAACAACATATTTGGATTTGTTAAAGCAAAATGTGACGAATTTAAAAACTGGGCTTTTGGAAGAATAATAAGAGATGAAAGTTCTCTCCTGTACACAAGTTTGTGTAAAATACGAATCTGCCTTGGCTCTCAAGGATTGCAGTTTTGAATTGGATGCGGGAAATTTCTTGGGAGTATTTGGCGAAAACGGATCAGGAAAATCCACTTTGCTAAAAAGCATTGCGGGGCTTGTAAAGCTGAATAGTGGCAGCATAGAATTTCACGGCATAAAAAAGAACGATATAGGCTACATGGCACAGCAAACTAGGGTTCAAAAAGATTTTCCCGCAAGCGTTTACGAGGTTGTAATATCCGGCACTCTTTGCAGACATTCAAAATTTTATTTTTACAGCAAAAACCATAAAAAGCAAGCAGATAAAAGTCTTGAGTTGCTCGGCATTGAGCAATTAAAGCACAAATCTATTCAAGAATTATCCGGCGGTCAAAGGCAAAGAGTATTGCTTGCGAGAATGTTATGTGCCGAGGCAAAACTCCTGCTTTTAGACGAACCCATGACTGGTTTAGATGCAGCTTCATCAAAGCAGATGTACAGCATTTTGAAAGATATTAATTCAAGTGGCGCAACTATAATTATGGTTTCTCACGATGTTGA
>Ga0182472_107287_pt1 | contig 13811 bp, 15 predicted proteins | sample TergutNc150P3_FD_120804 | JGI IMG/M metagenome (GOLD analysis project Ga0182472, IMG submission 120804)
CAAGAAAGCTGGATGAAAGCTTATGCGGCAAAGTACAACAACAATCCTTACAAACGCTTAGTTGACCTTGCCAAAGAAGCTCAGAAAGTAGGTGTTATCAAAGGTATTTTAATGCATCAGGGTGAATCTGGCGCAGCAAGCGGAAACTATAGCCAAAAAGTAAAAGCCATTTATGATAATATTCTCTCCGACTTAGGGCTTTCGGCTAACTCCGTTCCATTTCTCGCTGGTCAGGCTTATGGCAACAATAACAGCAACATAAGTTCCATTCCAAACGCAATGGGTAAAATGCCAAACGGAGAGAGTGTGGGCTATGTAATTTCTTCGCAAGGATTAACGTCTGTTAGCGATAATCTGCACTTTACCTACGAAGGATACAAAACTCTTGGCACGCGGTATGGCGAAAAAATGCTGGAGCTTTTGTATAGTAAGTAATATTTCTAAATTATAGCCATTAATGGCTAAAGTAGTTTCCCTTTTGGTTTTATTGCTTTCTGCCCTTGCTTTTGCAAGGGCTTCTGCAGTGATTACCTTGGAAATGCCCATTGGTGCGCGGCAGCTGGGCATGGGAGAAACAGGAGTTGCTCTTGGAGACGATGCCAACGCACTCTATTACAATCCCGCGGGTCTTGCATTTGGACCACTCGCAAATGAATGGGAATTGTCAAAAGAAGGTAAATTCACCGCGCTTGCTGCCCGCAACCGCAGAGGTTTTTTAACTCGCAATGAGGTTTGGGTAGGAACCCCAGATGGCATTCTGCACTTTGACGGGCAGGTTTGGCTCAAAGATTTAGCGCTTCCACTTGAAGGAAACGCAAAACTCAGAGATGTTGTGCGAACTTTTATAGGTACAGAAACTTCTCTAGATTCCATCTCTGGCGTGGTGCGCGCATATAATGGCATAAAATCATTAAAAGAAGAAGAATTTTTAGTTGAGGTTAAAATCCCATTTTCCGTGATGATTAAAGACACGGTTACAGCCCTGCTTTACGAAATGCGCACGGAAAAACTTTGGATAGGCACAACCAAGGGTTTGTTTCGCTTTGATGGCAAGGGTTTTAAAGATTTTGCCCCGGAATTTGGAATGCGCAAAATAACCTCCATTGCAAATCAGGGCGCAACCCTTTGGATAGGCACGGATAATGGGCTTTTTGCTTATAGAAACGGAGTTTTTGAGCAAAGAGGAGCGGTTCTGCCATCTCAAAAAATAACCTCAATAGCTTGGCACGAAACGCGCAAAGAGCTTTATGTTGGCGTGGATAGCGCGGGCATAGCAAGGCTAATCCCAAAACAAAATGAGAGCGAAAAAGACAAATGGAGCGTGTTCACCCTTGAAGACGGCATTATGGATTTAAGCCCAAGGGGGGTAGTCATAGACAGTTCCGGGCATATATGGGTTACTCACAAAGAAGGGCTTTCGCATTTTAATTTGAGAAGATGGGAACAGGTACGTTTTGAAAAAAACGAGGTTCACGGCATAACGGTTTCTGAAAAGGGTGCTATTTGGATTGGAACAAGCAAAGGCGTGTGGAGCTATTTGCCAGAATATGCAACTCCAAGCGGTCGCAAAAGCGAAACCGAAATGAACAGAGCCGAAGATACCCAAGGGGACTGGAGCCATTACCATACGGGAAACGGGCTTGCTCACAACACGGTTTGGAACGTGCTTGCTCTTGGCAACGATTTATGGCTTAGTACGGGTGCAGGTCTTGAACGCTACCACGCGGCGCAAAATCAGGTTGCGTTTTTTTACGAAAAACTTTTGCCCGTTTTGAACATTCCAGACCTCTATCATTTATACACAGGGGTGTCTTTTCCGCTTGGAGATTGGGGAACTTGGGGCTTGTTTGTGAATTTTATAAGCTTTGGAGAAACATATACTTCTAGCGATATAAATCTGGAGCAGGAAGGCAGTTCTTTTAACAGTTCCGAAACGGTTGTGGGTTTGAGTTATGGTACAAAGCTGAACAAGAACTGGGGCTTGGGACTGAGTTTCAAATTTTTCTATTCCGCATTGAGTTCTGGAGCGGCACTGAACGAACCAGATGCAACCACAGCGAGCTATGCCATTGATATTGGTGTTTTGGGGCGCGATTTGTTCAATTTAAATGGGCTTAGATTTGGAGCGGTGCTTGCAAACATAGGACCTAATGTTTATTATGTGGAAAAATCCAGTGATTATCCCATTCCTTTAACTTGGCGTTTTGGAGTTTCTTACGATGTAATTAAACTCCCTGACCATCGCATAACTTTGAATGCAGATTACAACAGAATGGTTATTTACGAAGATTCTAAAGGCAGAGCACAGCCCTTTTATATCTCCTCTTGGAAAGCTTGGTTTTACCCAGAAACATCCTCGTCTTTTTTAGAAGGCGTTTTAAATTTTGGAGCAGAATATGTTTATGCTGGTACAATAGCCCTGCGAGCCGGTTATCTTCACGACAAAATAGGCAGCAGGCAAGAATTAGACATTGGCATTGGGGTTATGCTTTCCGATATGTTGCAGTTAGACATAGCAAGTGTTCAAAATGTGAGCAATTTGGAAGGCGTTAGAGACGGGCAACTGAGATTTGCTGGTTTGTTTAGGTTTTAGTATTATGAATACTTTGCTTGTTTTTGCAACTGAAATGGAAAGAGACGGAGTTTTCCCGAATGGAATTCCGCAAAAATATGATTGTTTGGTAACCGGTGTGGGCATTTTGTCTGTAGCTTTTAGCTTGAGCAAAGCCTTTCAAAAACAGGGATATAAAAATGCCATTCAAATAGGCATAGCTGGTGCTTACGATATTAGCGGGCTTGCACTCTGCGACATAGTGGAAGTTAAAAGTGATTGCTTGGTTGAATTTTTGCCTTGGGAACCCAACACTTTTTTTTCCTCTGGAATTTTGCCTAGTGAAAATAAGTTTAAAACGGCAAAACTTGTTAAAGGCGCAACCGTTTTAAAATGCTCCGATACAAAAGAAATGGAAAAAGCAAGGGGAAGTTTAGCCCAAGTGGAAACAATGGAAGGTGCAGCATTTTTCGCTGCCTGCAAGGAGTACAAAGTAGAAGCTGTGCAAATTAGAGCCATAAGCAATTATGCCTCCAAATACGAAAAAAAAGAATGGAAAACAGAAGAAGCACTCGTAAAATTGAAGGAATTTTTTTTACCCCTACTACCTTAACTATACTGTGTTAAATTTCTCTTGTTCAATTCGTCTATGCAAAGCAGCATAAGGGGTTGCAGGGCGCTTAATTCCAAATTTATATGCCATTTGCCAAGTTCGCTTGCAAGTTCAGGCGTAAATACTGGTGGGGCGTAATTGCCGCCGTCTCCGGCACCTAAAATTCTGCACAGAACATCTGCAAAGCTCACAAGAGTAACCAAAGGTTTGTTTATCTCTGCCCTTTCCAAGTTGTGATGATATTGCATAACTTCGTTTATGGCGCGCGGGAGCCGCCAATTTTCGGCAAGCCAAGAGCCTATTTGCCCGTGGTCCACACCCAAAAGCTCTTTCTCTGCCAAATACAATTCTGAGGAACGGCTTTTGCTCATGCTTATTGTCTGCTCAAATTCCTTGTTCATATATTGCAAAAGGACAATTTTCCCAATATCGTGCAAAAGACCAGCCGTAAAAGCATCGCTTGCCAAATCTGGTTCGTATTCCTGGGCGGCAATGCGAGCAACAATGCCAACCGCGCTGCAATGGTCCCAGAATTTTTGCAAATCAACAGCGGAATTTTTAAGCTCAAAAGCTCTGGACATGGATATTTCCATGCTTATATCTTTTACCTGTTCAAAACCCAACCTATTTATCGCGCTGTGAATGCCAGTTACAGATTCTCCCCCAGCATTGGTTGTTTTCAAAAGCCTTGCGGCTAACACAGGGTCGCTGGAGACAATTTGCTCCAATGCCTTTCTCTCGCATTTTTCATCGTCCACTAATTCAAAAAGTTGAGCTACAACCGTTGGCAAAGTTGGCAGGCTTATGAGGCTTTGGGTTATTCTTTTGATATCGGCTTGCACTGTTTTAGTCACACCTCTGAATGTACGTTCCTTGAACTTATGCGTTTGCGGAAAATATAATAACTCCAAATTTGATAAGACAAAACAATAGGAACAAAAATTGCCGCCACAATGCTCATTATTTTAAGCGTGTAATTAGATGAGGCAGAACCCGCTATGGTTAGGCTGTGTTCCACCGGAGAAGCCACAAGCACATTTGGATATATGTAAAAGAATATTCCCGCAACGCAACAAGCGGTGCAAAGCGCAATCATGAGGAATGCCGTTTTCAAACGCCGCATTAAAATTAAACATGCTGCTACAAAAATCATAGCGAGCGGAACAACGCAAATTATGCTGTGTTCCCAAATTAAAGCAGTGAGTGTTGCAAATAAAATGAGGCTTGCCATAATTGCTATTTTTGAAATTTTATAAGCCCTTGTTTGCAATTCGCCCTCTATTTTCAGGGTTAAATATAAAGTACCATTAGTCAAGAACAGAGAAAGCCAAAGCAGAGCGTTGAACAATGCGGGTGGCTGAACTAAATCCAAAAAATTCCCCTCAAAATTTCCATTTGCATCTAGCGGAATGCCAGTGGCAAAATTTGCCAGAGCAATGCTTGTGAGCAGGGCAATGAAAAGACTGCTTATGGCAAGAGTTATGTCGCATACATAGCATAGTTTTTGTACACGCGACCTGTGCCTTATTTCAAAACAAGTGCCACGAACAATTAAAGCGAGTAGCAAAATTACAAGCGGCAAATAAAGTGCGCTAAAAAAAGTTGCATACCACCTTGGAAAAGCCGCAAACATGGCACCACCCGCAGTTAAAAGCCAAACTTCGTTTCCGCTCCAATGTGGAGTTATTGCAGAGATATATGTCCCTCTTTCCTTTTCATTTTTTCCCAAAAAAAATTGCAAAATGCTCACGCCAAAATCAAAACCTTCCAAAAAGAAAAATCCAGTCCACAAAACAGCAATCAACACAAACCACAAAATTTCCAAATTCATAAAACCTCCATTTTATTTTTATGTAGCATTATGCACAACTGTAGTTTTTTTGGTTATTTTTTTATTTACGCAACCGCGCAAAATTTCTTGACGCATAAAATAAACCATTATAACACCTAAAATTCCATAAATAACAGAAAAAAGCAGCAACGAAAAAAGAACCTCGCCACCCGAAACGCTAACAGACACGGCTTTTTCCGTTGGCATAAGTCCATAAATTATCCAAGGCTGCCTACCCACCTCTGCAAGCAACCAACCCGTTATATTTGCCAAATACGGGAGCGAAATTCCAAAAGTGATTAGAACGAGCATTTTTCTGTGTATTGCCCTTCCTAAAATCAAATGCCAGCCTATTCCATAAAGAATAATGAGAATCATTAGCAAGGAACTGAACACCATTAGTCTAAAGGAAAGGTAGGTGAGCCAAACGGGAGGTTTATAGTCCCCAGGACCAAAGCGGCTTTCCATGATGCGTTGCAAATCATCTAACCCTTTAACTTCGCCAGAAGGTTTGTGATAAACCAAAATACTGAGCATGGCGGGAATTTCAACTCCGGGCACAATAGCCAGTGGTGCAGGGTTCTGAGTTTTTTCCAGATTTTCCATAGCGGCTAGTTTCATAGGCTGGTAATTTCCCACCATTTGCGCTTGCAAATGCCCACTCAAAAGAACGCCTATAATTCCCACAAGCCCCATGAACAAGGCAAATCTAAAGGTTCTTTCAAACAAGTAGGCATCTTCTGTATGTTGGTTAATTTTCCAGGCAGATACTCCCAAAACAAAAAATGAGGCTGTACACAAACTAGCTGCTATTACGTGGGGAAATTGGTGCAAAAAATAAGGATTTGAAACTAAGTCCCAAAAATGCGTCATTTCTGCGCGCCCACTGCTGAATATGTATCCAACTGGATGCTGCATAAAGCTATTTGCAATGAGAATCCAAACCGCAGATATGCAAGAACCTACAACCACAAGCCATATACAGGTTATATGAATGCTTTTTGGCAAAATGTGCCGCCCAAATATCCAAAGCCCTAAAAAAGTGCTTTCCAAAAAAAACGCAAGGAGAGCTTCTATAGCAAGGGGTGCCCCGAAAACATCGCCAACAAAGCGGCTGTATTCAGACCAATTCATGCCAAACTGAAATTCCTGCACAATACCAGTGACAACACCAACCGCAAAATTAAGCAAAAATAATCTGCCCCAAAACCGAGCCACTCGTTCATCTTCGGAATTGCCGCTGGTGTAGGCAGATGTTTCCCATATTGCAATAAAGAGTGAGAGGCCTATGGTTAAGGGTACAAACAAAAAGTGATATACCGTTGTTATGGCAAATTGCAACCGAGATAGGAAGAGGACATCCATTTGGGTAATATAGTAAGGCTCTAGACCCTCTAGCGCAAGGTTTGAACCTCCATTTTTATTCGTTACTAGTTAGACGTAAAAAAAGGGGAAAAAAGCACAGAAATCTTCATTTTGCAAACTTTTGTTTACATTTTAATAACTAACCCTCACATAATTCTCCGGCACATTTAAATTCCAAACGCCGTTTTTCCACTCGGCTTTTGGGTCTATGTTTTTTATTTCCAGTTTCAAGGAGTCTTTTCCAAAAAAGGCTAAAACGGAATTATCTTTGTATTCCAATTCCAAGTTTGATGGGTTTGAATTATCGCAGTTCAGGGAATTTATTTTTTGCCCAAAAAATAAAAGCGAAAATTTGTGAATATCCACGCCGCCATAAACTGGAATAAAAACGCAATCTCCATTCCCTTCCATATAACGCTCGTTTTGCGAAAAAACTACTTTCCAACCATCTCGCTTCCAAAGAATGCTTGCCGCGCTAAGTCCCAAAGTGCCGCTCAATTCAAGGCGATATTTCTCGCTTGGAACAGCAAACAAAACCGCAGACAATTTCTCATTCACACTCCCCTGCGAAACATAAATCAACGCTTTAACTTTTGCGCTATCCGGCAAAGTAGCTTGCTTATCGCCAAAATAAGTTTGAGGACGTTGTTTTGAAGAACAAGAAAATGAGACCAGAATTAGCAGAATTAACAGAATTTTCAGAATTTTTAAATTATTTTCCATTATCAATTATTCCTTTATTTTTGCCATGTATGCTTTTGCTCTTTCTTCTAATTTTAAGGCTTCGCAGACTTTTGCTAAGTGTAGCCATAGTTCGTTTGCTTTCATTCCTGAGGCTTCTAAACCTTCTAATATTTTCAAAGCTTCTTCGTATTTGCCTGTTTTGTACAACCCCCAAGCTTTTGAATCTAAATATGAAGATTCCCCTGGCGAAAAATTGAGTGCCTTTTCCACAAGGGACAAACCTCTGTTCACATCTTTATCGTGGTCAATCAGTATATAACCCAAGTTATTCAAAGCAATATGGTTTTCCGGCTCAGATGTCAAAAGTTGTTCAAGCCACACAATGGCAACGGTTATGCTATCCATCAGCTCGTAATTATTTGCTATTCTAAGTGCCACTTTAGAAGTGAATTCCTTTGAGGGGTGCATATAAAATATGGTTAATAAAATCTCATTTGACTCATTGTATTTTTTTAAGCCAGATAGAATTTCTGCCTGAAGAAAACCGTATTCGGCATATTGCATTCCGTTTGCCTTGAATGCCTCGCCTAGCAAAACGGCAGTTGCGGAATCGGAGGCACCCGTTTTATCGTAGAGAATAAGCTGCTTTTCCAAAAGGCGCGGCGGGTAATCCAACTCTGGAAGGAGAATATCGTAAATCCTTTTAAGTTCAGAATGATTTTGCACAAGCTCCAGCAATTGGGCATATTCGTAAAGAACACCTAAATTTCCACTTATTTTATTTGCCGCTTTTTTATAGTAACCTTCCGCACTGTCTAAAGTTCCGTTTTCTTTGTAAAGCCTAGCTATAAAAAGATAATCATCTCCTGTGACTTTTGGGCTTTGTACGGCTAATTTAAGCAAGGGAAAAGCTTCGCCAGACTTGTTCTGCTTTAATAAAATTTTAATGAGTTCGGAGAGCAAAAAATGACTCGTTGGTTCATTAGCTAGTGCTCTTTTGTAGAACAGTTCTGCATAAGCAGTTTTGCCATCTTCTACCATATCCAAAGCGCGCAAATAAGATTCGTGCGCCACAATCGTGCTTGGACTGTCTGCTCTTAGCATTGTGTCTATTTTTGCAAGCTCTGCCGCCATATTGATTTTTGGTGCTTCTGCATCTGAAACAGAAGCAGGCTGCGCAACAGGCTTTGGACTGCTAGAACAAGAGATTATAATTGCAAAAATCCCAAGCCATAATTTATTAGTTTTCATTCTCACTCCGCTACCGTTAAATCTATTGATGTACCTGCTTCCAAATATTCACCAGGCTTTGGGCTTAGTTCCAAAACTGTATTCGGTAGTTTGTCTCCCAACTCAATGGTCATTACATTCCCAAGCTTGAACCCCAGCGAATCTATAACCGCCTGTGCTTTGGAAAGCGACATGTCCCGCAAATTAGGCAGCAAAATTTTCCCAGAACTATTGCCCGAAGATATCACAATATTTATTTTGGAACCTATGCGCACACGCTTGCCAGCTTCTGGCTCCGTGCGAATAACTACCCCTTTGGGAATTTCGGAATGCGCTCCTTCTATTTTAGAACCGAGCAATAACTCAAGCCTTTGCAGAGAAATTTCTGCCTGCCTTTGGCTTGCTCCCCGCAAATCTGGAACGCTCACCTCTTGCCTGCCCTTTGAGAGAGTTAAAAGAATGGTTCTTTTTCTCTTTACCGTTCTGCCGGCAGCAGGCATTTGGAGCAGCACGTTGTTTGCCTCAATTTCTCCGCTGTACCTGCCATCTTTTGCCCACTTGACATTTAAACCCGCACTATGCAAAGCGGTCTCTGCTTCGTCTGCTGGCAAATTCACCACATTTGGCACAGGCATTGTTATTGCCGATTGCCCAGATATAGAGGGCATAATAGCCCAATTTATAACAATGGCGAGAACAAGCGTAGCAAGCATCCAAAAAGCAAGAGCAAAAAGTATTGGACTGCGGTTTAAATATTTTAGAAATGCGATAAAACGTTTCATGCTATGTTTACTATTCCTCATTTGGAATTACAAGCCAGCATATTATATACGCTAAAAATCCGGTACCTGCAAAAATTGCAAGACAAGCCCAAATTATGCGTACCAGCGTTGCATCTATGCCAAAACTCTCGGCAAATGCAGCGCAAACACCAGCTATTTTTTTATTGCTTTTTGAAAGTCTTAACGGTTTCATTTCGCAGTTTCCTTTTCAGATGTTTCTGTTTTCTTTGAGACATTTTTTAATAGGAATGCAACCACATCTGGAGTTAGATCTGCTATTTTTGAAAGCGTGGATTGTCCCTTGTCTATGGGCAAAACCTTAACATCATCGCCTCTGAGTACTAAAAAAGCCACAGGGTCTATTCTAAGCCCGCCTCCACTAGAAGCTAAATCTCCTTTGCCCGAATGCCCACCCATGCCCATTCCAACACATACGCGGCTAACGGGAATAACAGTCGATTCCCCAGAGCGTATTGGCTCGCCAATAACGGTTTCTGTTTGCGCTATACTCTTTAGCTTTTCTAAAAGCGTTTCTGCAATGGTTTCTACGGACATAGTTTAAATATAGTAAAAAAAATATTTAATTCGCAACAATCACCGTTAATCTGCAAGCCTCTTTCAAATTTTTGTTTTCAAAAAGAGTCCAAAAATCCGGTTGCCAACTGTAAATATCTCTGGCTAAGGCATCGCCAAGAACTATCTCGGCTTTTTCGCATTCTTGCCAGTCAAAATTTGGTGTTGCTTCGTAAAAACGCAATATGCCTTTTGCAGAAGTTAATTCGGGAAAGGAATCCAGTAAATTATACACGCATTCCTTGAATGTTTCTGCGCTTGTTTTGTGAATTTTTATTGTTTTATGATGCAGCAACTCTTTTAGGTCTGCAATGTTGGTTTCTATCAAAGCTCCGTCTGAATATAATTGCAAAATACTTTCATAAACAGGGCGGTTTTCTGCAAGCCCCGGCAATATTTCCGCAATTAAATCTTGCGCCTTTGAAATTTTATCAGAATACAAACATACCTCTCAGCCCAAGTTCACCCACTCCCTGCCAAACTGGCTCGCTCAACCTAGATACATGATTTTTTTCTTCTGTTGCAATTCGGTTTAGGCGAAGAAAACGAGGGCGAATGGCACTTTCAAGCGCAAAATTTTCTGTGAAATAATATTGTGCAGAAAGAACTGCGTGCCCTCCATTTCCCGTTAAAGAAGTGTTCGGGAACATCATGGAAGAAAAGGCAAAGCCAAGCCCAGTGCCTATTCTAAAAGGCTGGGTCCAAAAAAAATGGTATTGATATTCAATGCCAAAGCGTATATATTTAGCTTCGCTGTCTTGTTCATATTTATAATCCGGAAGTCCATATCCAACATTAAGAGCTATGGAATGAGCATTTGCAAGTGCGCGGGCATCAAAGGCATAAACAAGAAAATTTGAACCCCCATCTAAATCGCCTTTGGAAACAACAAAATCCACACCTGTAGCAAAGGCATATTTTTTTATCCATACCTCTCCAAACTCCGCATAAGCGAGCGAAGCTAGAAAGAGGATTAAAAATTTTAATCGAAACACAATAAGCGTTTAGCCTTCTACTGCGCCTTCTTTGGCTTTCTTCTTTGACTCTTCATCTGCGGCAACTTTGTCTGCTATTTCTTTAAGCTGCGCATCTTTTTCTTTTTTTGCCGCTGCTTCGCGTTCTGCAACGCTCTTTTTTACCTCGGTAAGAACATCGTATCTGGCGGGTTTTTTGGCGGCGGCAGCTCCAGAAGTAGCGGGAGCTTCTTCTTTCTTTTCTGTTTTTGTGGAATTATTCGCAATGTTCATGCGTATAATTTGGTCGGTTATGCTCACTTTGGTTGCTGGACCAAACTTTGAAGCATTGGAACTGCTGCTGGCAGAGTCTTTTTCTCCAGATTTGGCAAGTTCTTCGTCTTCCCTTTTTTGCAGAGCAGCACGGATTTGCGGGGTTATAGCTTTGTTATCGTAGTATTGATTCATCAAATCTACGCTAATTGGCAAGTTGCCGCTGACGGATGGTAGTGTTATAGCCATAAAATACCTCTATTTTGGTATATCGGCATAAATTTAGAAAACTTTAGGAAAAAAATGTTTTCTCCTAAATTATTCCACAGTTACATACACTAATGTTTGATTCACCAACTGGTAGGCTACCTCTCCAAAAGTGATTGGACCAAAAAATGTATCTAAACGCTTGCCTTCAAGATTGCCATACAAGAAATTCAATATGCAATTGCACGAAAATACAGAACTTTTCCCTTTGAAAGGAATTAGCTTGCTATTGAATTCATTTTCGTAGTTTGCTATGCTCGCAGCAATTCTGTATTTAATGTTTTTAAACACAGGCGCATACAAGTGTACAATCCCATTCTCAATGGACTTAAAAGAAACATTAACGCCATTGCCTGCATAATCCCCTACTAAAGGAAGCTTTGTATCTATTTTGTTTTGCGCTATGTAATCTGCGAATACGGTTTCTTTTCCGTCTATAAAACACTTTGTTATAGAAAAGCCTTCTTCTGCAAAAGTGATTATTGGCGAAGATTTGTCTTGAGAGAATATGTTTATTATACCCACATTTACACTCTTGCTATCTGGAACTTTCAAATGAATAGCCACTGCTTTGTCTGCATAAGCTGCTGCTTCGGTGCCTTCAACAGCTATAGGGGTTTGACCTGCTACCCCAAGGTTCATGCCAGAAATCCACCCAACGGTGTTCTTCATGAATATGTCTTTATAACCGGGAGCATTGCGGGCATAATCTTTATGCACAACGCTATCAAAAGGTATAATAACTATGGAGAACCCATTGCCAAAAGCATCGGTTGCTACATTTTCAATTTCTGCTGTGCTGTATGCTTTAATGGAGAAATCCTCACAAGGAAGCTCTATTACAGACAATTTTTCGTTGGAAATTTCGCCGCCGGTTTTTGCAACAAAATACTCAGTGGAACCGCCTATCCAATTACCCTTAGGCAATTTTTTGAGCAAGGCTTCGGTGGCAGCAATGTGATATACTTTGCCGCTTTCTACTAGTTTGGATGCTTCCTGGAGGGATATGAGCATACTATTTCTCCTTGATTACAGTTTTTGCAGGGTTAAAAGGTCAGTACCCATACTAGGTTTGAACTTTTCAAGAAATGTATCTATTTCTTGAGTGTATTGTTCCAAATTCGCATGGGAATCATCTTCTGCGTAGAGTATCTTCATACGCATAAGCATCATGGAAAAACTCAAAGATTCAAAAGAATAATCGTTTTTCAGAAGCTTCTCGGCTTGTTGAGTAGTAATCATCATATAGGTGAATATAGAAAATTTTTCTTAGACCTTAGACCCCAAGCCTTAAGCTTTAAATTTCTCTATAGCTTTTCTCAAACCATCTGCCATTTTTGCCAAATTGCTTGCTGAAGTGCTTACCTGTGAGGTTCCATGGTTGGATTCTTCTGCTACCTTGCTTGCAACAGCCATATTTTCTTTTATATTGGCAGTTCCTTTTACCGCTTCATTTGCATTTACAGCTATTTCGCGGCTACCTTTGGCTATTTCGGCAATGGCAGAAGCCACTCGCTTTGCGCCTGAGCTTGCCTGTGTAACATTCCTTGCAATTTCGTTGGTACCTCTGGCTACCTCGCCAATGGCAGAAGCCACCCGCTTTGCACCCATGTTTGCCTGTGTAACATTGCTTGAAATTTCATTGCTTGCCTTGGTTTGTTGCTCAACATGACCTGCTATTGATTCAACGCTTTGGTTTATTTTAATAATAATGTTACTCACTTCGTGTATAACTTCTACCACCGCGCTGGTTTCGTTTTGAATGCCCTCTATGCGGTTGGCTATATCGTCTGCGCTTTGGGCACTTTGGTTGGCAAGTTCTTTGATTTCACCTGCAACTACAGCAAAACCCTTGCCGGCTTCGCCAGCACCGGCAGCTTGAATGGTAGCGTTGAGTGCCAAAAGATTGGTTTTGTCTGCAATTTTTTTGATAACATTCGTAACCTGCCCAATTCCCTTGGCGGCTATGCCAAGTTTGTTTATTGCGTTTGTTGCTCCATTGGATTTTTCGGTTGCATCTTTTGCAATATAGCGTGCCTCACCGGCATTGCCAGAAATTTGCCTTATGCTTACGCTCATTTCTTCAATTGCAGTGGCTACCGTACTCATATTCACAGACATTTGCTCTGCCGCGCCAGCTACTTCGTTTGCATTAATGCTGGCTTGTTTGGCTCCGTTTGCCATTGCATTGATATTTACTGCCATTTGTTCCGTTGTGTTGGCTACTTCGCTTGCATTAACGCTCGCTTGCTCCGCACCGTTTGCAATAGCTTTTATATTCTCCGTCATTTGCTCAGTGGTATTTGCGGCATTGCTCACTTGGTCAACAGTTTCTTTGGAAATATCGGAGAGACGGCTGGAAATTGAAGAAAGTTTACCTGCCGATGTTGCTAAATAACTCACGATTATTTTTGTTTCTTTAATGGGAATCTGGATGGTATCCATCAGTTTATTGAAATAACTTACCAAAGTGCCTATCTCATCACTAGAATGAATATCTATCCTATGTGTTAAATCGCCTTCGCCTTCGGAAATATTTTTAAGACTTTTCAATATATTGTTTATAGGTTTAATCACAACTATTTTCATAGTTATCACATTCACCAATAAAATCAGTATTAAAAGAACAACTCCAATGATTAAGCTCACAAAGGTATCTGTTTTGCTCTCCTCTTTTATCATTTGTTCA
>Ga0182472_107289_pt1 | contig 13807 bp, 9 predicted proteins | sample TergutNc150P3_FD_120804 | JGI IMG/M metagenome (GOLD analysis project Ga0182472, IMG submission 120804)
CAGATTTTGTTGTTGTATAGCATATATTTTTTGCGCACTTCCACAGGGGAAAGGTTTGGCATAATTACATTTGCTCCTGCGAGAATTCCTCGTTCCCTTCCGCGAGAGTCAAGCGTTCCGAGTGCTGTTGTGGCGGGGATAAGCAGATTTGGCTGCATAAGGCGCAGTATTGCCAGAATATTCAGTGTTAGATGTACATCGCCAGCATCTTTGCCATTGAAAGGCGTATTGGAATGAGGGATAAAAGGCCCGATGCCTGCCATTTGCGGTTGCAATTCTTTAATAAAAAACAAGTCATCTACAATATGCTCCAAGGTCTGGTTTGGCGAGCCAACCATAAAACCGCACCCAACTTGGTAACCTATTTTTTTTAAATCATATAGGCATTTTTTTCTATTTGCCCACGACATTGAATCTGGGTGCAAGGTTTTGTAATGCTCATCGTTTGCGGTTTCGTGGCGCAGCAAATACCTATCTGCGCCAGCTTTAAACAATCGCTCATAGCTCTCATAACTGCGCTCTCCAATTGAAAGCGTCACAGCGCAGTCTGGATATTTCGCTTTTATTTCACTTACAAGAGCAACTAAAATTTCATCTGTGTAGTGGGCATCTTCTCCGCCCTGCAATACAAAAGTGCGGAAACCTAGTGGATAACCAGTTTTGCAACACTCCAAAATTTGCTCTTTTGAAAGCCTGTACCTCTCTGCCTCTTTGTTCCCTGTTCTGAGTCCGCAATAATAGCAGTTGTTCTTGCAGTAAGAGGTAAATTCAATAAGCCCGCGCATAAAAATATTTTTGCCATAGACTTTTTGCGCTGCGTACCTAGCCCGTTCAAAAAGATAATCATCATTGCATAACAGAACTTCCTTAAACTCTTCTCTCTCAAGAATTTGAAGAGCTTCCAGCTTATCGACTAATTCTTCCATTAGGCTTTCCCGCAATTTTGCTAACCTTGCTGTAAAGAAAGTTATCATTTTTCTTTCTAAAAACAAGGCTGTCTTTAACAACATAAGCGTTTGCCTCATTTTTTAATAGAGCGGTGTTCATTTGAGATTTCCAACTGAATACATAAGCAAAGCCCATCACTAAAGCCAAAACCCAGGCAAAGGCAGTAAATAAAGCAAAATTCGGGTCGTTATACAATAAGGCAATTGACAAAGCGGTTAAAATTGGTCCTAAAATGCCTGAATATATAAAACCGTATTTCCAGATTTTCTTTGAATCAACGGGCAAATTCCCCACAAGGCGGCCAGATTGACCATTCATAATAAAAAGATAATTTGCCTCTTTATATTTGGTGTTTAATATCCACACAGGAAAAAGCGCATAGTTGGATTTGCCTTCCATTACGCTAACTGAGGAACTTTCCATTTTTACCGAATCATAACCAATAACAGAGCTCTCAAATTCTCTTTCTACCGAAGCCTTTATTCTGCGCGCCGCTCTCTCCTTGCTCTTTTCTGCATCAACATCGTATTTCTCGGCAACATAACCCGCCAAATAAGTTGTGTCAAAATCTTTCATTTGCGCATAATCAAAAGGTTCTATGGCATCCATATATTTATCGTCCATTTTTTCGGAGCCATCAACTGGTATTTTTTCAAATACCATATTGCCCTCTCTCACCACGGAATAGTATTCGGTTTTTATATAATCCGTTGCTCTTTTAGCTTTGGTTGCTTTGTAGCATACACGTCCACTTGCTTCTGCATCAAAAAGCCAAAAAGGAACATAAACTCCTTGGACATTGTTTATGTGGTTCTCTTTGATAAAAAAATCTGGAAGGAGTTTTTTCCCATTGCAAAAATTTTTCAATTCTTTCACCGCAGTTTCTTTTTCAAGTTTGAATGGAATCACATAATCGGGTTTTAAGAATCCAGAGAGCCTTTTGCTCACAATCTGAGCATTGCCGCAACATGGGCATACCATAGCAACGGTGTTGGCATCGCCCAAAAGTTCCGCCCCGCAAGAAGGACAGGAACCGGAACTCAAATCATCAAGTTCGCCTTCTTCCCATTCCCCTCCAGCTTCTTCTTTTGACCAGCCAAAATTATCCTTTGCGGCGGCAATTTCTTTTTGGTATTCTTCCAGAGCGGCAATTTCAAATTCTGTGTCGCAATAGGGGCATTTCATTTTTTGGCTGGAACTGTCAAAATTAACCGTTCCGCCGCAGTTTGGACATTTGTATTCTTTTATATCCATTTTTCAAGTTCTCGGTTTGCCACACTCGGCGCAGAATTTACCGCTATTCCCTGCGTGGCCGCAAGAACATGTCCAGGGTGAATTAGGGGAAGGTTTTCCGCATTCAGCACAGAACTTGCCTGTGTTTGAATGGCCGCACGAGCAAACCCAGGTGGCACCGCCTGCGGGAGCCGCTTGTGGAGCTGGTTGTTGTTGCTGCCCCATTTGAAAGAGAGCCTGCGGATTCATTCCGCCTGCCTGAGCCGCCATTCCCATGCCGAGGAAACCGGTCATAGCCCCAGCCTTATTTTCTGCCGCAGCGCGCATCGCATCGCTTTGAGCGCCAACCAAAGAAGCCGCAGCCATAGTTGGGTCTCGCATAACGGCTGCTGTTTGCAGTTGCTTTATTCTGTTATCATCTTCTGGCGAAGCGGTGCAAGTAATTCCAAAATTTACTATCTCTAGCCCTCTGCCTTCTCTCCACTTTGCGCTAAGAGCCTCGTTGAGAATATCTGCGAGTTTATCTGTGTGGAAAGAAATTTCGTGATATTCCAAACCCGTGCCGAGCTTTCCAAGCGAGGGTCCCAAAACAGTGATTATCTCGGATTTGAGCTGGCTATCTATTTTATCTCTGGTATATTGCTCATCCACATTGCCGCATACATTGGCATAGAACAATGCGGGATTAACCATGCGGTAAGAATATTCTCCGTTTGCTCTCAAACTTATGGTGAGTTTTAAATTGATATTCGGGTCAACTACAAGATAAGGAATGGGGTTTGGAGTACCGTATTTATTTCCGAGTATTTCCTTTGTGTTAAAATAATATACACGCTGGTCTTTGCCCGGGCTGCCACCGTATTTAAAACGCTCCGCCATGCTTTTTATGGAACCCACAAGCCCTTGCCCCAAACCTCCGTGAAAAATGCTCGGTTCCGAAGATTTATCGTAGGTATAATGTCCTTCTTCTGCGCAAAATTCTGCAATGCGGCCGTTATCCACAACTATGGCAGCCTGCCCTTTATTCACCACAATACCTGAGCCATTGGATATAATATTATCTTCACCGCTGGAATTGCTGCTTCTTTTGCTTGTCTTTTTTTGACCCTTGGTAGCCAACACATTGGCATCCAAGCTTTCGCAAATAAAGAATTCCAGCCACTGGTCTGATAAAACACCACCAGCGGAACCAATTGCTGCTTTGAGTAATCCCATATAAAACTCCTGCTAATTAAGTATGAAATGAATATAGTAAATGCAACAGCGGCGTTTATTGTATTTTGTCTGCAATGGGATAATTCTTGTTTTGCAGCTTTGAATTCAGCATTTCGCCCAAAAGCCCAAGGGATATGAATTGTATGCCAGAGACAAAGGCAAAGCCAGCCAAAACGAGCAAGGGGCGAACTCTAAGCGCACCTGTGGAGACCCACTCAAAACCAAAATAACCAAAAACACCTATGGCGGCAAGGCAAAGAAGCAAACCAACCATTCCAAAAAAATGCAAGGGCTTAACCACAAACTTGCGCAAAAATATTAAAGTTAGCAAATCCAAAAAACCAGACACAAGCCTAGAAACTCCGTATTTGGAAACTCCATGCCGCCTTGCCCTGTGCTCAACTGTTTTTTCTGCGATTTTAAATCCATTCCAAGAAGCCATAAGGGGAATAAAACGGTGAAAATCGCCATATAATTGGACGCTCTTTGCAACTTCGGCTTTGTATACCTTTAATCCACAATTAAAATCGTGCAAGCGTTGTCCGCAAACAATGGAAACCGCTAAATTAAAAAACTTGCTCGGAATTGTTTTGTGCCAAGGGTCATGCCTTTTCTTTTTCCAGCCACTAACCAAATCTGAACCCTTTTCCAGCATTTTAAGCATTTCTGGTATCTCGGCTGGATTATCCTGCAAATCGCCATCCATAGTGGCAATATATTTGCCGCTTGCAAGCTGAAAGCCAAGCGAAAGAGCCGAGGCTTTTCCGCAGTTGTATTGAAAACGAACAGCCTTTAAAAAATCATATTCCTTTGATAAATTTTGCAAAACTTCCCAGGAATTATCCCTTGAGCCATCGTCTATTACAATAACCTCAATATTTTGCATAGCAGGCAAAACAGTTGCTTTAATTTCGGCAAGCAACTCTGTAAGGCTCTCTGCTTCGTCTTTCACCGGAATAATAATGCTTAAATCCATGCCTCTTTATTCTCTATTTTTCAGCATATTCAATTGCCGCTGCAAATGCTTGCCGCCCGAACTTTCCGGAGTTACCTTCAAACCCTTTTCCAAATACTCTACCGCTCTAGCAGTATCGCCAGACACAAGAAGCAATTCAGAAGCAACTGCATAATTGCGCCATTCGTTTGGGAATTGCTTTATGCCCATATCCAAATAATGAAGCCCACGCTCAAAAGCAATATTCTCTCGCGACATTGCAAGACGAATATATATTGAATTATAGTTGAACAAAAGCTGCTCTGTTTCGCTGTTTATAAAAGCAGTGCCATCGCCAAGACCTCTATACTTAAATACGCTATCTACAAGATAAGCGGTTCTCTCCACGTCTATGCTGTCTTTGCTCGGAGTTAGCTGCCCTTTTACCAAATCCCAAATCATTCCTTTTTGAACCATATATTTATCCAAGCCAACAGCGTTGGAAAGCCCCACGGTTGTTGAAACGTGTATGGGTTTGTCTGGATTGTTCATGGTTAAATCCACAACCAGTTTATATTGAGTCTGCATAATGCCGTGCTTGCGAGGCTCGCCCCATTCTTTCAAAGCCGTGTATGTTTGAAGCCATAATTTGCGCTTGAAAAGTTCTTCCGCAATTTTGTTTCCATTTCCAGAATCTAATTTTGCCTCTAAAATCTCTATTTGCCTTGTAAGTATTGGTATTCTCTGCTCTGCCATTTTAACCCAGTATTCTATTTTTTGCGAAGACTGTTCGTAGTTTTTTTCCGAAAGCACCATTTCTCTGTCTATGCTCGTTCTGTCGTAGCTCAGTTTTAAAATAGGTTCGTTGTCCAGCATTTGTTTTATATACCAGTCGGTATTGCCAAGGCTCAAATTAACCACTCTAACATCTCTTCTTATACCGGCAACCTCTTGGGCAAACCAGAGAGGGAATGTATCGTTATCGCCATTTGTGAAGAGTATGGCATTCGGCTCGCAACTCATAAGCAGGTTATAAGCATAGTCCCAGGGCACCCAAAGATTTCCCCTATTATGCTCCTTGTAATTGGCAAAAAGCGGAATAGCTCCACAAAGCAGGGCTATGGCTATGCTGCTCGGCATCAATAAATTCAACCTTTTTTGCTGAATGTTAAAAAGCAAAAATCCTATGCCAAGCCCGTAAATCAAAGACATAAACACAAATGCCGGAGTGTAAAAATAATCCCTGTTTCTAACCTCTAAATGCACAGGGTCTGGCAGTGATGGCTTTTGCACACCCGCGCTTTGAAACATCGCTTGTATTTTTTCCCAATTTTGCCAAGCCGAGCTTTGCCTTGCAGAGCTATTTTGCTCGCCTTTGGCATAATCACTGTTCATTTTGCGCCAGGCGTTTAAAAGCTCGTTTGGGTTTGGAACATTGATTTTAGCCGCCATCCCGCGACTGGAAAGTTCGTCCACGTAATATTGCATTTCCTTTACCCACACATCGTGGTCGCGGCGTTCAGGTTTTGTGCCGTCTGCAAAATTCAAGTACCACAAAAGACCAAAGGAGCAAAATCCATATAGCAAAGCCAAATATATGCCAATATTCTTATTTACCCTGAAAGCTATAACAATTATCCATAGTAGCAAGCCGTTGATTATCAAAAACACAAAAGCCTGAAATGCTTTGTTTTCGCCTATGCTCATCATTAAAGTGGGAAATTCAACTGAACCGCGAACAACGGGGGCATTTACTTCCGGGTCTATTGAATAAACGCCGCCACGGTAATAGTTCACTTCTCCGGGTTTAAACGGCGTGTATTGCGCTATTTGATAACCCCCGTAGCCCATGTGCGGAAACACCAAAAACTGATTCTCTGGTTGGGAACGTCTATAAAAAGACCTGGAAATCATGCTTTCGGAGCCATATTGCTTGCGCTCCAAATAATCGTAAAAAGCACTCCAGCTCTCATTATCCCTGTATGGAATTAAATTTTTTATTTGCAAATTGCCATCGTTGTCTCTAATGCTTATTTCCGGATCATTTTCGTCTATTGTAGGATTTAGCGAAGAGCGAATTGGAATATATAGATGAGCGCTAAAGCCTATCAGAGCGATGGCGGTTAAAGCAAGGGAAAGGGATATATCTTTGTGCAAAGGACTTTTTTTCGCGGCAAACCAAGCCACTAAAAGAACTGCCAAAAGAATCAAAGACCAAGTGAGGAAATTGGAAATTGCATATACAACGGAGCAAAGCACGGTTCCAGATACCCAGAGCGGCCAGCGCCCAACAAGGTCTTTGAGCGGATGCCCACCCGCGAGCAAAACCAAAACAAATACAGCCGGAACAACAAGCATTGCAAATAGATGAAAGCCAACTCCCAAAAAAGCAAGGTAACATATAAGCAGCAAATACTGGAATCCGCGCTTTTCGTCTTTGCAATCCAAATAGTGCAAACCTAAATAGGAAATTAAGAGCATCACAAACATTATGAGGTTATATACCTCGGCTTCCACCGCGTTAAACCAAAAAGTATCGGAGAACATTAAAAGCAAACCCGCACTCAAAGAAGCTACCGCAAAAACAAGCCTTGAAGCATTTTTGGTTAGCTTTGCTAACAAATCCCAAACAAAAAGCGCAGTTACATAAACTGCCGCCGCCGAAGCAAAAGCCGATATATAATTTGCTCTTTTGGCTATTTCTTCCACCATTGGCAAGCATATCATTATTGCTCGCACAAATAAAATGAAAAACGGTCTTCCGGGCGGGTGCGGTATGCCCAAAGTGTAAGCGCTGGCTATAAATTCGCCGCAATCCCAAAAGCTAGCAGTGGGAGCCACTGTTATAAAATAGGTTATTAAAGCAATTACGGCTGCAAAGCCGGCTATTAAATGTTTGGCTAGTTTGTCGGTCATCAAAATCCTCCGAAGGCTTGAATATAGAAAAATTCACTAAAACTGCATAAGCATGCAAGTGATATCATCTGTTTGATTTGAATGACCGCGCCAATTTTCAAGGGTTTGCGGTAGCAATTTTTCTATTGAATTTTTGTTTATCGGGCTTTTCGTAAAAAATTCCACAAGCCTTTCAAGTCCAAAAATTTGTTTTTCAGGATTGAAAGTTTCTGTTATGCCATCAGTATATAAAATTACCGAATCTCCTTTTTCAACAGCAAGCTCTGAGTTCTTTATGTAGGGGTCTATATCGGGATCCATCATAAGGGCAAGCCCTCCGGAGCGGATACATTCAATTGTTTCGTTTTTCGCATGAAAATGCAAAATATGCTCATGCCCGCAACTCACGTAGTGCAACTTGCCTTGCTTGGAATCCCATTCAAAAAACAACAATGTAACAAAAAACATTCCAGTGGTTATTTTATTGGATAAATATTTATTCAAATCAACTATGAGTTTTTTCAAATCATTTTCTCTTTTATATTGATTTTGCAAATATGTTTGCATAATAGCAACTATAATGCCGGCAGAAACTCCCTTTCCGCTCACATCAGCTATAGTCAACGCAAACTTATCGCCTTTTTCAAAAAAATCGTAATAGTCGCCACCTATCTCCTTTGCTGGAGACATAAAAAACGAAACCTCTATTCCAGCTACACTAGGAACTCTGTTCAAAAACAGGGAACTCTGAAGCAAATTTCCAGAACTCAGTTCCGTTGACATTCTCAAATTTTCGTGTCTCTGTGTTGCTATTCGGCTGGTATTTAAAATTATAGCGGCAAAATTGGCAAAATTTCTAGCCATATTAAAATCTGTTTCCGTAAGGTAATCAAGCCCAATTTTGTTTTCCAAAACAAGAACCCCAAGAAGCTCTGTTTCTTGTAAAAGCGGAACAAGTATTATTGAATGAACCTCTTGAGACAAATCCCCCAGTATAGCCTCCATATTGTCTGTAGAATGGCTTAAAAGATTGCCAGAATTATTATGCCCACATTTCCAAATTAAGGACTTTTCATCTTTTATAAGATACCTATAAGCCATTTCAAGCAACAAATCGGCCCTTGTGAATAATTTTTCGCTGCCTATGCCGAGAGGAAAGTAAAGCCCTGAAATAGCTACGCAAGAAAAATATTTTTTATTGCCATCCCATTCATAAATAGCAGCGCCTTTGGCAGACAAAAAACGGCACAAGCTATCCAAATAAGATTTCGCCGCATCTTTCTTATCGGAAAAATCTTTAACTGAATTGGAAATTTCATTCATCATGCTTCTAAATCTACCTTGCTCAACAAGAAGATTTTCTATAGTTTTTTCCGAACTAAAAAGTTCGCTGCGCCTATTCTCCAAGCATACATAAAAAATAAAGGAAATAAAAACAAATTTAAAAATATAAGTTTCAAATAAAAGACATGGTACTACAGATAGTATTAGCAAATATCTAGATACTTTTGGTATATAAGCAAAAAAGTAATATTCTTTGCCAATGTTAAACACAACATAAATAGAAAATAATTGAGTAAATAAATTCAAAAGCTCGTAAATATAAACCGTTCGCAAAAAATCATGCACAACAATCTGCAAAAACATATTCTCCAACATTAAAATCAAAAGCCTTCTTTGGCTTTTTTTACTTATTGCATAAGACAAATCCCTTTGAATTAAAAACAGCAAAAAGAAAGGGTCCACTATTCTGAATATATAGCTAAAAAACTCGTAAGAATGTGAATTCCCATACAGAAAAAACGAATTAAGAGAGAAAAAAGCAAAAAAAACAAGAAACTCCAGCAAAGGCCTTTGTACCTTAAATGAAGATTCTCTCCATTTAACAAAGGATATAACAGCGGGCAAAGCCGTCAAAAACGGCAGAATCAAATAAATTGCCCAAGATATCATTCCGAGCCATCATCATCAGTGTATTCTTCCGCTTCTGCTGCGCTTTTTAGCTTTGCCGAAGCCGCCACCGGCAAATCGGTTAAATAATTTCGCATTATGCGCGGAGTTACAAATATAATCAAATCTCTTTTGCTTACTTCTTTTCTGGTATGCTTGAATAAATATCCTAAAATAGGAATATCTTTCAAAAATGGGATTCCTGTTTCTTCCTCAAAATCCTCGTTTTTCGTTAAACCGCCTATCACAACCGTTTCTCCATCGGAAACCACAACTTTTGTTTGAGCTTCTTGCTTTTTTATCACAATTTGTCCTTGGTCAAAGGCATAGTCGTTGTTTTCTGGATGAAGCTCAAGCAAAATTCTGTTATCACCGGTAATGTGCGGCGTTACCGTTAATTTTATGCCGCTTTCCACCATTTGAATGGCAGAATTGCCGCTTTGGTCCAAAACTCTCATTGAAATTTGGTTACCCATAAAAATTTGAGCCTCTGTGTGGTCAAGGGTTGAAATTTGCGGGCTTGCCAGAATTTCAGAGCGGGAATCGCTCAAAAGATTTGCAATTGTAGCCTGCATATTCCCGTCAAAGGCATTCACAGTCAACTTAGTTGTTTGGATAACGCCCGTGTTGACCTCTGCGCTAGCGGCATCCAGACCAGCCTTCCTGGGTTCATTTGAAAAATTCGCTTGAATTCTTGAGGCAGGGCCGCCAATGGTTACATTAGACCAGTCAACGCCCAAATCGTTTGCCAAATGGCTATCCACCACAACCAATTTCGCAGTGATGACTATCTGCGAAGTTTCAACATCCAATTCATTCAGAGTATTTTGCATTTGCCCCAAACGCCTTTCTGTATCATAAACTATTATGGCATTATTGCGGTCAACCACGGAAATACGGCCGCGCGAAGATTTTATTGCTTCCAAAACCTGCGACATTTCACTTGCCGAAGCGTGCTTTATTTTAAAACTACGCCTTATAAGCGGGGCAACCATATCGCTCTGCTCGCGTTTTTCTGATTCCCTTATTATTTTATTTTGATAAGAGGTCATTCTCTGAACGCTTATGTAATTGCCTTCAACCAGCCAAATCAAATCGTGCATATTGCATATAATGTCCATCATTTCGGTCCAGGTTTTTTTAGTAACCGACATTGAAAGCCTTCCAACAACATCGGGAGCAAGCAATACATCTGTGCCAGCAAGCCCGGATATGGAATGGAAAACAGATTGGAAATCTGCATCCACAAAAGACATATCATACCTTTTGCCGCTGTTTTTGACAGCAGCAAATGATACGGAAAAAACTAGCAGCAAAAAAACTGCCATAATATTTTTTTTCATTGAACACCCCCGTGTTTATCGGGCAAAGACATTGTATAACGACGGCTCACGCCATATTCTTGTAATAAAAACATTACGCTATTCTCCGAGATTTTAAGTATTTTACCATTTTTAACAGTATCACCTTCATAAAGAGTATATGAATGGCCCATTATTCTGTTGTCGGAAAGAAGAGCCATAGGTTTTTTATTTTCGTAAATAATGCCAGCCAGCGTTAAATTATCAATATTAATGCCATCTCCGCTTGAGCTTTTAACTTCCACAAATGGGTCTCTAAAACCAAAAGAACTATAGCTTATTCTGTCGCTGTCTTTCCATCCGTATTTCATGGCAATGCTATCCACGCCGCCAGGCGATTCTTTTTTTAAGCGGCGAAGTTTATCTCTTTGAGAAGTTGTAAGCTCTGCTTCTTGAATAACATCTCTCTGATACACATAACCCTCTTTGTTATAATAGCGAACCTTATAAAAAGGAGGATGCTTCGCCAAAACCTTTAAACGGTCGCCAAATTCAAGCGCCTCCAAAGGCTTGCCTTCAGAAGGTCCTGGGAAAAGAGAAGTGATATCTTCGGTTACCACATAAGAAGCATCTGACCTTTTTACTTGTATAGCTTGCATAAGAGTAACTGCATCCTGTTTTCTGTCCAAACGACTGGCAAAATCAGCCGGATCAGAAGCGAGTGCTTCGTAACTGGGCAAAAAATAATTTGATTTCTTCACTTCGGTGGGGAGGACTAACCAGCCTTCCAGCTTGCCAGGAGTTGTTTCGTGCTGCAAAAGTACCTTATTCTTCATAACCATAACGGCAGGTTTTTTGCCTTTGTTCAAATACACAGTCAATTTACCAGCCGACCAAGCCAAGCCTTTTGCAAAACTACTGTTTTCGAGCTTGAACACCGTGGAATGCTCAGGTGAATCTTTAATGGATAATCCAACGGTAGAATCAGTTAGTTCCGGCATAAAATTTTTAGGCAGTTCGGAATCCAACACTATTAAAAGTTCTTCCCACTCAGAATTTTTTTGCACGTAAATACTTGAAATGCGAGGCGGCAAAATGGAAAACCCTTCAAATGACCCGGATTCTTCTGCGTAAGAGTTGAGAGTTGAGAGTTGAAAATTGAGAATTATGAAAATGACCGGCAGCCACTTGGTAGGTTTCAAATTTGTATTTGTGTTTCTCATATCACTTCTTCCTTGAGGTAAATGTAGTTAAATCAAAATTAACACCAATCGTTATTGGTTCCCAACCATGTTCTTCTGCTTTTTTTACCTCTTGGTCTATGGAGCCAAAACGATTTAATTTAAGATTATCTATGGTTGTGGGGTAATTAAAGTTGGCAATTTCTGCAAACAAATAACCAAGCATGTGATATCCGGCATTGATGCTGAACGAATATTTATTTTCCACAAAATATTCTTTTTCCTCTGCCCCATTTGGCTTAAACAACTGGATGCTTACACCCGAAGCCCTAACCACTGAATACATATCTTGCAGGCGAAATGGAACTTTTTCTTCTTCGGGAAACATTTCCTTCAATCTTTCAAATTCAATTTCTGCTTTTTGCAAATCTGCCTCAAGCATTGGAATTCGGGACCTTTGCGAGTTTATTTTGTCTAGCTCGATTTGAGCCTTTTTTTGATCGGCTATGAGTTTTTGCTGCTCCGCTTGAAATTCAGTCCATATAGAATCATAGAACATATAGATGGAACTTATACAAGCAATAATAACAAGCACAACGTATATGTTCTTTTTATCTTTAATGTCGTATTTTGAAGTTGCCATAATAAAGCTCCTTAGGGTATCCCTGTTTCCAAACCTAAATTCGGATTAAATTTTACTTTAAGCGAAAAACTGTAAGCATCTTCACTATTAATTTTAACAGCGTTTATGTTTGTCAAAGAAACCTCGGTTACGCCTTGCGTTTGTTCTAGTTTTAACATATAAAGCGCAACTTCTGGAAAAGTCCAAGTTGTACAGTTTATGTTCATCACATCCTCTTCCTGAATTATTCCGCTTATCCAAGTGCTAGGCGGAAGCGAGGTGGAAAAGTCTTCAAACAGAAGAACCCAGCGCTTTCGGCTAACCTGTATTGAACGCAGAGCTTCGCTCTTTTCTTTTATAACCTTTTGCTTTTGTTCCAATTCGGCTATTTTATCGAGCAACGGACGTTCCTTTTCTATTGCCTGCATTGTTTGCTGAACGGCGTTTTTCAATTCGTTTGTGGTTTCAGTTACGTGATAGTATAAAAGAGACAATACCAAAGCCACTAAAACAAGAGCAAAAGTTGACCATATAACTCGCGCATCCAAAAGCCACGATAAATTCAGTTTGCTTTGCCTGTACTCGCTAGGCAAAAGATTTATTTCCATCAATTGATATTCGTTTTGAAAGTCTGCCATTAAAATCTCCTTAGGGCAAGACCCAGTGCAACCGTATATATACTAGCTTCTCTATCCCAATTTATTCCAAAGAAACGTTTTTTGTCTATCTGCACGGAATTGAACGGATTTAACCGCACAACATCCAGCGAAAGCCTGTTTGCAAGAAAAGGAATTAAATTAACTATGTTTGAGCCACCACCCGCAACTATCATTTTAGAAGGTACTCTATAATTGTCAGAAGAACTGAAATAGCGAAGCGCTGTATCCACTTTCATTGCTATTTCTTCAAAAATATATTCCATTGTGTCTTTTATTTTAGACATATCCAACCCTGATTGCCTGGTATCGGCTCCTATTAGCAGTTCTCCGCATTGCTCCGCCGAAATGCCAAGCGAGCTGGACAATTGTTCCTGCAATTCTTGAACTGAACCACCGGTTATTGAACGGGCGGCACTAAAACGTTCATTTCGCAAGAAAGCCGCATAAGACTTTTTATAGCCTAAATTTAAAAGCAAAACCGCATCGTCATCTTCCTCAGGTGGTGGCTCAGACAAAGAGCGTGTTTTAGACGCAAAATACATATTGGATAAAACAAAAGCATCAACATCTATGGCAAAGAGCCTCAGGTTCAAGGCCTGAAACATATTTACCCACGGAGACAAGCTGTCTTTTTTGGCAGCTACTATCATTGCCTCTATGCCTTCCTCTCTATTGCCTAAAACGAAATAGTCCAAAACATTGCCGGCATCATCAAAAGGGCTTCTGCCCATAGCAGCTTGGAGTATAAGCTCGTTTTCTGGAACCTTGGGGACAGGCTTCACCAAAATTCTGTCGCACAAAATGCCCGACGTCCAATTTACGGAAACCACAAAATCTCCTTCTATGCCTCCAGGCATGGCTTTAGAGAG
>Ga0182472_107295_pt1 | contig 13644 bp, 13 predicted proteins | sample TergutNc150P3_FD_120804 | JGI IMG/M metagenome (GOLD analysis project Ga0182472, IMG submission 120804)
TTGCCTTTGCTTTCAATACTCTCTTTAACCAAAGTATCTCTTAGCCCACTTTTTGAAACAATACACAAGTCGTTAATTACATCGTCAGTTAAATTTTCTACCCGTATGCGTGTTTGAGTCTCTATTAGCCAGTGAGTGCAAGACAAAAGAAAAAATGCTAATATAAATACTTTTTTCATTTTACATTCTCCGTTTTAGATTCCGTTTCAAATTTAGATTTCTTCACTGTTTTTTCGTTTATTTCGCTCGGAGCACGCTTGGGTGCGTTCAACGCAAAAAAGGCATCACCAGAAGTTCCTATTGCCAAACGAAATTCAACAATCCAAGTTCCACGATTCTTGAAAAAAACCTCGTAGTCATTTGTGCTGTTGTATGCTACACGTAAAATAGGCAACGTTATGCCGCCACCAAAATAAATATCGCCATTTTCTTTTTTTGTAGCTGTTGCTTCCAGAGCAAGGAGTTGGCGAGATGGTTCTGGATAAAACTTTAGTGCAGCCCAGGCAAAATCTCCTGGACCTACCCAAAACGCACTTTCCAAATAAAATTTTTGCTTGAATATATTTTGCGATACGAACATTTTAATGGAATCTTTTGAGAAATATGAACACTGCAAATCTGGCAGATAATTTTGCCATGAATTTTCATCACCTCTCAGTTCTCTGGCTTGCAAATTCAGTTGCGCATTTATGAACCGTAAATCATTTTTATGAAAATTTGGCAAAATGGAAAGCCTACTCCAAGTTCCGAGTAGCCACCACCTAAAGGTATTATTTTCCGCATTCAGGTACTGCAATCCGCTACCAAACAACAAATGCTTTGAACTATCTGCGATGGTAAATCCAAAAGTATGAATTTGGTTTATCTGTGAAAAATTCCCTCTGTGTGGAACAAATAAAAAATCTTCATTGTCCCAACCTTGCCTTTCACCAAACCAACCCAACCCAAAAATCAATCCTTTGGAACCTTTGCCGTCAAAATTATTAGTTAGCCAAATACCCACATTTTGCTTGAAAGCAAAACCGTTATGAATTCCCCAATCCGTTGACAATGCACTTTGGCTTGGCAGAGGCAGGTAAATTATGCCAGCACTTATATATGCGGTGTATTCGGGCTTTGCCGCGCTTTGAAAATCTTGCAACTGCATAAAAGCAGTTTGCTGAGCCTGCTCCTCAATAAGCAACGGAGTTGGATTCCAAGCAAGCGCAGCTTGAACTGCTATCAATATGGTTAATAGGATAGTTACCATATAACTCTACTGAACAATTCTGTTCTACTACCCTTGTATTCGCCAAATATTAAATACTGTTTTGCACCAATATGCCAAATTGAAAATGGTTTAAATAAAATAGCGGTTCCGTATTCTTGATAATATATGGTGCTTTTTTTGTTAAGATATTTTTTATTTGTGGGGTCTTCTTCTTTGTGTATATCGCCAATGTGCCCACCAAAAGCGGTATCTTTTGCAATAGCAGATGCGGATAAATCCAAATGCAAAAGATTCTTGAAAGACACACCAAAACGGCTGTAAAATTCTCTGGAATTTGGTCCCAAATCTGATCCCAAAGAATTTCCAAAATGCGAATATTCAGAACCCAAACCCTTGTGATGAGTATAAACCCAAGGCTCTATGCGTGTGTATTCAAAGTTATAGTCCCAATTACATAAGCCTATTTTAGCAGAATCTATGGCAATTCCAATGGATGCAGCCCACTTGTTGCCCCACCAGCTTTCGTCAAAAAAAGCCGATAAATTGTATAAATCATCTATGAATAACTCTCCATAAAGTTCAAACATCTTAAACAATTTCCAAGAAAAATCAGCAGAAAGTGCTTTATTGTCGCGGTCTCCAGTGTAGGCTTCTGCAAAAGTATATGGCACAAAAGGAACTATATACAGAACCTCAACCGAACGTTGCTCTACTGAATCTTTTTTGCCGTAGAGAGCATTTGTTGAGCCATATACAATGGTTTCCGTGATGCCTAAAGAAAAATTTTCAAAAAAATTGAAATCCAGTCTATGGGCATGCAAATATTTATTGTATTCCTTTTGGTTTTTTAATTGCATTGAGTGCTGAGAATAAGAAACAAAGTCAAGGCTCAAATCAAAACCTATAAAAGGTGTTGGTACTGGTCTTTTTATGTAGGCATAATCTACAGTGTCTTGAATTGCGCGCCAATAAAAATCTCCGCCTCGCAAAGCAAGTTTGTTGTGCCTTGCAGGACCATAAGATAAATAGTCGTAACCACCGGAAATTTTGAAGTAAGGCGTTGCTTGCCAGTCGGTGCGAGCCTTGAAAAAAGCCCAAGTACGTCCATTGTCTTCTGAAGGTTGTCCGTCAGAGAGCACATCATAAGGATAACCTAAATAAGGTTCATAATCGTGAATAAAATATTTTACCCCAGATGCTTTATCGATATTAACTTCGGTAAAAGCATTGAAAGAAAGGTTGGGCGCAGCCAAACCGTTTAAAAAAAGCCCTGCTGTGATTGTGTTTTGGTTTCTATAATTTGCGCTTTTATTAAATTTTTCTATTTGAGCAGAATCTTTTAAAAATAATCTCAAGTTCGCAAACCTATCGCCATCTGAAATTAAAAATTCTGCATGTAAAAAAACAGCACAGAACAAAAAAAGCAGAATAAATTTTCTCACAAAGAAAATTTAGTAAATGCCACTGCTATTGCGTTGTGCACAGCTAGCTAAAAAACTCCTTTATTCTATCTAACAAACTGCTGTCCCTGCGTTCATCTCTATCTGAACCCAATTTACTCAATTCCTCGTAAAGAGCTTTTTCCTTTGAAGACAAGTTTTCTGGAATGTGTGCCCCAATTTCTACAAAAAGGTCACCTTTGTAATCGGAGTTGTAACCAGGTAAGCCCTGGCCCTTAACCCTTAACTGCGTTCCAGGTTGTAGTCCTGAAGAAATTTTTACCTTCACTTCGCCATATAAAGTGGGAACTCTCTGCTCTCCACCCAAAGCTAAACGGTAAACAGGAACCGAAACTTTGCAAAATAGATTTTGCCCGTCTCGCACAAAAAAATCATCGTTCTTTTCTTCTATATGAACAATTAGCGAACCAGACGGGCCGCCTTGCGTACTCGCATTGCCCTCGCCACGCAGTTTAATGTAGTTCCCGCCTGTAACACCAATGGGAATTTTAACCTCAATGGTATCTTCTGTTTTAACGCGCTTTTGACCAGCACATGTTTTGCATTTATTGCTGATAATTTCACCTGAACCACCGCAATCCGGACAAGCAGCCACATTTACCATTTCGCCAAAAATACTCTGCATTCTGCGGCGAACCTTTCCATTGCCAGAACAGGTTGGGCAGGTTTTCATTCCAGTGCCGCCTTTGCCATTGCAATCGGGGCAGGGTTTCATGCGTTTTATGCGAACTTTTTTTACAGTGCCATCTGCTATTTCTTTTAAGGTAAGAGCAATGCCAATTTGCAAATCTTCGCCGGGAACAGGTCCCCTGTTTCGCGAACTTTGAGATCCGCTAAAACCGCCAAAACCTCCTATGTCTGAAAAAATATCGCCAAAGTGCGAGAATATATCTTCAAACGAGAAACCACCCGAACTAAAACCGCCACCGAATCCACCGCTGCTAAGCCCCTCGTGCCCAAAGCGGTCGTATTGCGCTTTCTTTTGCGAATCAGAAAGCACATCGTAGGCTTCGGCTGCTTCCTTGAACTTGGCTTCCGCTTCTTTATCACCTGGATTTTTGTCCGGATGATATTTTATAGCGAGCTTTTTATATGCCCGCTTAATATCGTCTGCGGAAGCGTCTTTGGAAACGCCCAGAATTTCGTAGTAGTCTCGCTTTGCCGCCATATCTTTTATTTCTTCTCGTTCACAACCTCAAAATCCGCATCTACTGGTCCATCTTTGCCTTTTTCGCTGCCGTTGCTTTTGCAGTTGTCCCCACAAGAACCATCGCAGTTCTCTCCGTGATGGTGTTCACCAGTTGCTCCACCAGAGGCACCACTCATTTGAGCAGCCTGCAAAATTTCGCCAACAACGCTTTGGGCTTTGTCCATCGCGCTTTGAATTTCCTCTTTTGTAGTGGCTTTTTCAGCTACAGATTTTAAATCTTGAGCAGCGGCATTTGCTTTGGAAACCATATCTGCAGGCAATTTGCCTTCGTTTTCTTTCAGAGTTTTTTCAACTTGGTAAACAATTTGTTCCGCCTGATTTTTTGCATCCACCAATTCGCGGGATTTTTTGTCTTTCTCCGCATTGGCTTCTGCATCTTTAACCATCTTGTTTATCTCATCTTCGCTAAGCCCCGAAGAACTCTGTATTTTAATGCTCTGTTCCTTTCCGGTTTCTTTGTCTTTTGCGCTCACATGCACAATGCCGTTTGCATCAATATCAAAAGAAACTTCAATTTGCGGCAGTCCACGAGGCTTTGGTGGAATTCCAGTTAAATCAAAGCGGCCAAGTGTACGATTGTCTCTTGCAAATTCTCTTTCGCCTTGCAAAACGTGTATTGTAACCGCACTTTGGTTGTCGTCTGCTGTGCTGAACACTTGGCTTTTACGAATTGGAATTGTGGTGTTGCGGTCTATGAGTTTGGTCATAACTCCACCCAAGGTTTCTATGCCAAGGGAAAGTGGGGTAACATCCAAAAGTACCACATCTTTCAAAGAACTATCACCAGACAAAACTCCACCCTGAATTGCTGCACCAACGGCAACAACTTCGTCTGGGTTCACGCCTTTGTGAGGTTCTTTTCCAAACAGGTTTTTAACCGCTTCTTGAACAGCCGGAATGCGTATTGAGCCACCGACCAAAATCACTTCGTTAATATCGGAGGCTTTTAGTTTTGCATCTGCCAGTGCTTTTTTGCAAGGTCCCAGAGTTTTTTCTACAAGGAACGAGGTGAGCTGGTCGAATTTGGCGCGAGTGAGCGTTAAATCCAAGTGCTTTGGCCCGCTTGCATCTGCTGTGATAAAGGGCAGGTTTATATTTGTGCTTGTTGCAGCAGACAAATCTATCTTTGCTTTTTCTGCGGCATCTTTCAAACGCTGCAAAGCCATTTTGTCTTTTTTCAAATCTATGCCTGGGTTGTCTTTGCGGAACTCATCGTTTATCCAGTCAATCACAACTTCGTCAAAGTTATCACCGCCGAGCATTGTGTCGCCGTTGGTGGCTAACACTTCAAAGGAGCTGTCAAAAATTTCCAGAATGGAAATATCAAAAGTTCCACCACCCAAATCGTAAACTGCAATCTTTTCATTCTTTTTAGTGTCCAAACCATAAGCGAGAGCCGCAGCCGTTGGTTCGTTCACTATGCGCAAAACTTCTAAGCCCGCAATGCGACCTGCATCTTTTGTTGCCTGTCTTTGTGCATCGTTAAAATATGCAGGAACGGTAATCACCGCCTGACTAACTGGTTGCCCAAGATAATCTTCTGCAATTTTTTTCATTGTTTGCAGAACAACCGCAGAAATTTCTGGCGGAGCGTATTCTTTGTCGTCTATGCGAACACGAACCAAATCGGAGCCTTTGCCAACCAACTGATATGGCATGTGCTTTTCTGTTTCTGTGCATTCTTCTGCACGCCGCCCCATAAATCTCTTTATGGAATATATGGTTTTTTCGGGGTTTGTTATAGCTTGCCTTTTTGCCACGTGCCCCACCAGCCTTTCGCTGTTTTTGCCAAATGCAACTATTGAAGGTGTGGTGCGAAAACCTTCGGCATTGGCTATAACCACTGGTTTTCCGCCTTCCATTACAGACACGCAACTATTTGTTGTGCCCAAGTCTATTCCTATGATTTTTCCCATTGTCTATCCTCCTTGTTCAAACATTTTTACAAAGTTATTCATTCCTTCATTATTATTTTCAATTGCACCAGATAAACGAATTAAATCGTCCCGGCTAGAATTATGTTCGTCCAAAATGCCTACGACTGACGATTTATTTATAACAATGAGTTCAGGATAATAACTTTCTGTTATTTCATCTTCAAACAATGCTTTTTTCTCTACAAATAGAAGTTGTATGCTTTGCTCATTTTTAGAATAATCACAACTATAAGCTTTATAGGCGAAATGATAGTTAGAGACTATTTTTTGATAATTCTCAGGATTTTCATTTTTCCAAACGATTTTATTATCGTTTGTATCCTTAATTATCTCTTCTATGGCTTTAGTGAAATCCATATTATACCTCGCTCCGTAATTGAATAAATGGCTTTATGTCTTTCAATAACTGCTTTATATTTTCCAAACTAACATTTGGCAAATTTATTTCTGACTTTATAGCATTTAATCGTGTTATTTCAAAATTATTGTCATTTTCTGTACAATCCAACAAATCTTCAATGGTATCTATAGTATAACCTATATAGCGTTTTCTTTCTGCTGAAAGAGGATTCTTTTCTGGATATTTCATTATAGTTTCAATATTAGAAATCACTTTTTTTACCGTAACTTTTTTTCGCAGAATTTGCTTCACTTCCTTTATCTTTTTGTATGCAAACCACGAAAATAGCAATCCAGCTATGGATGCTATTGTCCCAATTAAACCGTTTATATTCAAAAAAATGCTCATTAAACTTTTCCTCCTGATGAAACTATTACCTTTGCGGTTTTCAGCAGTTTATTTTTAATTTTATAACCCTTTTGATACACTTGAATGATGCTGCCTTCTGGAACATTTTCAGAAGGTTGCTTCATAAGTGCCTCGTGCAAATTTGGGTCAAATTCCTCCCCAGCTGGGTCTAAGGTTTCCAATCCAAAATCGCTTAAAACCTTGTTAAATTGCTCTTGTATCAACTTAATTCCCTTTTCAAATGCCGCTAAATCTCCACTTTTGTTCTCTTCGGCAAAGGCTCGGTCAAAATTATCCTTAACATCGGCGAGCTTTTCTAAAAGTTTGCCATTGGCTGTGTTTATCAACTCCAGTTGCTCTTTTGCCGAGCGAGTGCGGTAATTTTCAAACTCCGCAAAGAGCCTCAAGTATTTATCTTGGGCAATTCTCTCTTTTTCCTGCGCTTCAGTTAAGGTTGGGGCATTTTCAGCCTCTTCCACAAGCCTTTCTACTTCTTCCGCTTCCTCGTTTTTCTCCAAATTTTCTTCCATACACCTTATTTAGGGCAAAAGCCGTGCCGAATGGCTTGTTTCAATAAAAATGCCTTTTTTGAACAAATTTTGCGGTTTTTACATCATTTATCCACATTATTTTATCTATTACGTTTCAAATTGAAACGCTGTTAGGAATGGTTTTATGTTCAAAATGGAACTTTGATATTTACTATATTTAAACGTAAAGATGCGGATATTCAACTTATTAAAACAAAAGGTGCCTTTATATGTATTGGTACCACTATTAGCGTTCATAGTATTTGCGCCTGCTGTCATTTTAGGTTATAAATACTTGCTTATAGCTTTATTGGTAAGCTCTTTTGCCTCTGTCTTAATCCTTTTTGTTGATGCAAAAAGTAAGCAAAAGGCTCTTGAGCAAAAGCTAAAAGAATCAAATCAATTATCTAGCATGCTAACAAGCATACTTGGCAGTTCAGATGCGTTGATATACGTTACAGTTCCAGATACAGGGGAAATTCTTTTTATAAATGAACGCATGAAAGAACATTATTCAATTAAAAGCAACTGTATAGGGCAAATTTGTTATAAAGTTTTGCAGAATGGAATAAACCAGATATGTGAATTTTGCCCATGCCATAAACTAGAGAAAAACCCTAAAGAAGTTGTTATATGGGAAGAGCACAATAAATTAACAAAGCGCGTGTATCGCAATATAGACAGATACATAGAATGGTATAATGGCAAAACCGTTCATATTCAAAATTCAATGGATATCACAGATTTGGTATCTGCAAAAGAACTCACCGAACAGAACAATCGCAACAAAAATTTATTCTTATCTCGCATGAACTACGAAATTCGTTCTCCTATGAACGTTATTCTTGGAACAAGCGAAACCATGCAATACGACCAAACACTTGATTTTAAAACAAAAGATGCGTTTGCAATGATAAATAATTCTGCGCATTTGTTGTTTAACACCATAAACTCCACACTTGACTTGTTCAAGATAGAATCCGGCGAAATAGAATTAACCGTTGCCAAATACAAGGTTTCCGATTTGCTCAGCGATAGCTTGCAACTAAACTTAAAGCAAATTGAAAATAAATCCATTGAGCTTGAACTAGATATTGATGAAAACATACCGCTTAAATTGATTGGCGATGAGATTCACATTAAGCAAATTTTGAATAATTTGCTTTTCAACACCTTTAAACATATAGAAAAAGGCATTGTGAAAATGTCAATTTTTGCTGAAAAAGCAGAAGATGTAGATGTAACGCTTGTTTTTTGCATAAGCATGGCACAAGACTCAACAGAGCAAGCCACCGAACAAACAAACAACTTTGTTGAAAAAGCCGACCTTACTATGAGCATTATAAAAAATCTTGTAAATATGATGCATGGGGAAATTGAAGTGAAAAACGAACCGGGCAAAATTTCAGTTTGTACCGTACGCTTGCCGCAAAAAATAATTAGTTCCGATGTTTTAGGCAAAGAATTAGTGGATAATTTAATGGAGTTAACTGGCAAAACATTTACAAAAGAATATATGCCTTATGGTAGCGTTCTTATTGTGGACGATGTGGAATCTAATTTGTACGTTGTGTCAGAGCTTATGTCGCCTTATGGCTTATCCATAGATACTGTATCTAGTGGTTTTGCTGCAATAGATAGAATAAAAAGCGGTCGTGTATATGATATTGTGTTTATGGATCACATGATGCCTATGATGGATGGCATTGAAACGGTGAAGATAATACGCAAAGAACTTAAATATACGCATCCTATTGTTGCTTTAACAGCTAATATTATGACTGGGCAATCAAAAATATTTTTTGATAATGGTTTTGATGATTTTATTTCTAAACCAATAAACTCCCGTCAGTTGGATTCTATTCTCAATAAGTTAATTCGCAACAAGCAAACTCCAAAAGTGATTGCAGATGCTCGCAAGCAAAAAAAAGACGCTATGAAAATGTACAAAAAAAGCGATGAGTATCTTGCTGTCTTTGCCAAAGATGCTAAAAAAGCATTGTTTGAGCTTGGGCAAACTTTAAAAAACATATCAGATGCTTCAAACGATGAATTGCAGATGTTTGCCGTGAATGCCCATTCCATGAAAAGTCTCCTTGGCGATATTGGCGAAAACACCCTTTCGCAAATGGCATTTGTTTTAGAAGAAGCTGGCAAACAGCAAGACAAAAATGTCATTGTAAAAAGAACACAGCAATTTGTTGCAGAAGTTGAAACCATCGTTTCAAAAATTGAAACAAAATTAGCAGAAAAAAATTCCTAAATTCTCCATGTGCTCAAAGTTTTAACCAGCTCCGAACAAGAAACTGTGAATTTGGCTTTTTCATTTGCAAAGAGCCTAAAACTAGGTGATGTAATTGCATTGGAGGGAGATTTGGGTTCTGGCAAAACGGCATTTTGCCGTGGTATTTGCAAGGGGTTAGGTTTTGCAGGAGCAGTAAATTCGCCAAGTTATGCCATAGTTCATGAATATCCAAACAAGCCTCCAATTTATCACTTGGATTTATACCGCTTAAAAAATGCAAACGATTTATATGATACTGGAATAGATAATTTTTCAAATGGAATAACTTTAATAGAATGGCCCAGAAATTTTCCACTGAACATAACGCACAACATTGAATTTAAAATAATCAGCGAAAACGAAAGAGAAATATGTTGCAAATCTTTATCTCTCTAGGCACAAATATAGAGCCTAGGAACGAGAGGCTTGCAGAGGCTAGATATTTGCTAAAAGCCGAGGAGCCGCTAAACTGGCAAGAAAGCCAAATTTATGAAACCACTCCTTGGGGCAAAACCGATCAGGCAAATTTTTTAAATCAGGTTATTGGGTTTAGCTCAAAAAAAACTCCTTATGAACTATTAGAATTTTGCAAAAATATTGAGCAAAAATTGGGCAGGCAAAAGCGGGAAAAATGGAAAGAGCGCGAAATAGATTTAGATTTACTTTATTGCGGAGATGAAATTATAAAAAGCGAAATTTTAACCATTCCGCATCCTTACATTTCTGAAAGAGAATTCGTTTTGCGTCCATTGTGTGATATTGCTCCAGATTTTATAGACCCGGTAAGCAAATTCACGGTAAAGGAAATGCTTGCTCAAACAACCAGATTTATAGCCTCGCCGAGCATTTTATCTTGAGTTTTGATAACTGCGGCGTTTGCGGCAAAATCTTTTTCGCTTTTTATTTGCTCCACAGTTTCTTCTGCAAGGTCTGTTGCGGAGAAATCTGGTGATGCAGGCTTTATTTTTTGAATTGCCGAAATTTCCGTGCCAGGGTTTTGCGAAGTCTGAACAGGGCGGCTTTGCGAAAAACCTGGCGTATTTATATTGGCAACATCATGCGCGCTTATATCAATTCTAAGCGAGCTTGCCGAAAGCGCAGAAACAGAAGGTATTTGCATAGTAGTAATATAGAAAATTTTCTAAATTACTCCCAATGGCTAAAATATTCGTCAATACTTGGCTAATAGGGGGGGCTTATGGCTTATGATTTAAAAATTCTGTTTATCTTAATAATCTTGGGTATCAAGGTTCAGACAATTTTTGCGGGTGAGCCAGAGAGCATTGTTTTGGAGAATATATACAGAACAAATTACAGTAGGGCGTTCAGCGAAATTTCTTTGATGGCAGAAGAGGATTCTAGCAGGTGTGTTTTAAAGGGGATTGCTTATGTTAGTCGTTTTGACGATTTGGGCGATACTTTGGATTTGGATTCTGCATTGCTTATTTTGAAAAACTGCAAGACAGGTGGTTTTTGGGAACCTCTTCGCATTTATGAGATAAGTTTTATAAATTCCATTTTGGGCAATACCTTAAAGAGCATTTTAGAAGCAAGGAATGCCGCTCTCATTTTTGAAAAACGTGGAGATTTAGATTCAAAGGCATTTTATGCGGTTTATGCTTACTATAATCCTTTTACCGAATCCAAGCTGGAAGATTTAAAAAATGGATTTGAGAACAGTTCTCTATTTTCTCCCCTTTTGGGAAACGCCTATATGTGGATTTTATACGATAAAAAAAAATACGCTGAAGCTTTGGAAATTGCAAATACCTTGCTAAAACGCTATCCAAGGCATCCCATAATTTTGCAAAACAGGGCAGATATGCTTTTTAAATTGGGCAAGGTTCAAGAGGCGGCTTCCATATATAAAGAGAGCGAAGCTCTTTACGCAAAAAGAGCACCTGGTAGCATTCGCTATTGGTGTACGGTTGCGAATTTGGCTAAAATGACCGGAGCCGATTATTGGAAAGAAAAGCTGAATAGCTTTGAATATAAAAGAATTATGCACTGGATGCCAGAGGGGATTTAGTGTGATTTTCATGGGCTTTGCAGATTACGGCTTAATGTGGAGTTTCAACGCAATGGGACTAAACTCCGTTATTTCAAAAACCTTTGCAGCAGGGCTAGGATTTATACTTAACTTTGCATTGAGAAGACAAGTGGTGTTCCCAGAGAAAAAAATTGCACCTCGCTAGTTTTTCTATTTTCTCAACCAATGCCACAGAGATGTTTAAACATATCGCTTTACGATACCACTTTGCGAGACGGCAACCAAGCCAGAGGGATAAATTTTTCCCTAAACGATAAAATTAGAATTGCGCATTTATTGAGCGATTTTGGCATGGATTACATTGAGGGCGGTTGGCCCAATAAAGGCAATCCAACAGATGAGGAATTTTTCAAGGTTATTCGCAAGGAACATATTTCAAATTCAAAAATTGCCGCATTCGGTAGCACTAGGCGGCCTAAAACAAAAGCAGAAGAAGATTCCATATTGAAATATTTGCTTAAAAGCGAGGCTCCTGTAAAAACCATATTCGGAAAATCTTGGGATATACATGTAACAGAAGTTATTCGCACCGAGTTGGAAGAAAATTTAGATATGATAAGTTCTTCCATAGAATTTTTGAAAACACATTCAGAACAAGTTATATACGATGCAGAGCATTTTTTTGACGGCTACAAAGCCAACCCTGAATATGCCTTGAAAACCATAAAGAGAGCAGAACAAGCCAAGGCGGAATACATTGTTCTTTGCGATACCAATGGAGGTGCTCTTCCTTGGGAAATTGCGAAAATTGTTAAAGAAGTTCTTAAAAATGTTAAATGCAAAATTGGAATACACTGCCACAACGACACAGGTCTTGCGGTTGCAAATTCCTTGAGCGCAGTTGTTGTGGGTGCGGTTCACATTCAGGGTGTTGTGAACGGCTATGGCGAGCGGTGTGGCAATGCAAATTTAATAACCATTGCCGCCGACCTTTGCTTGAAAATGGGTTATGGGCTAAAATGCAAAGGTAGCATATCGCGCTTGCGCTATTTTAGCCTTGCTGTGGACGAAGTGGCAAATGCGCAAAGTGATATTCGCGCTCCTTTTGTGGGCGAAACAGCCTTTGCGCACAAGGGCGGTGCGCATATAGACGGCGTGCTGAAAATAGCACACAGCTTTGAGCATATTAATCCAGAAACGGTTGGAAACGTAAGAGAATTCATAACAAGCGACCAAGCCGGAGGCGCGTTAATCGTAGAAAAACTTTCTAAAATTTTGCCAAACATAGATAAAAAATCACAGGTTGTAGCAGAACTATTGGAAATTGTGAAGCAAAAAGAAAACCAAGGTTTTGCATTTGATACCGCCGGTGCCAGCTTTGAAATGCTTGCTCGCCGCCATCTTGGTCTTTTCAAAGACAAATTTAAACTACTTGGCTACCGTGTAATAGAAGATATGGGAGAAGATGGGCTTCACGTTTCAGAAGCCTCTGTTAAACTGCAAATAGGCGATAAAATAATACACGAGGTGAGCGAGGGCGATGGTCCTGTGAATGCTTTGGATATGGCACTCCGCAAGGCTTTAATTGAACATTTTCCAAGCATTGCCTCTGTGAAGCTAGACGATTACAAAGTACGTGTTTTGGGCAGCAAAGTTGGAACAGATGCCTCTGTGCGAGTGTGGATAACATTTGGAAACGGCAAAGAAAGTTGGCACACCGCAGGTGTAAGCACCAATATTATTGAAGCATCGTGGCTGGCATTGCTGGATGGGATTAATTATAAGATTATGCGGGGGTGATTTCTATATTTAACGTAGCACTGCAGTGGGCTATATGCGGATGTGGTGGAACTGGTAGACACGCTAGATTCAGGTTCTAGTGCTGGCAACAGCATGAAGGTTCAAGTCCTTTCATCCGCATTAAATGCGTTTTTGTGTGATATTTTTTGTTCATTTTGGATTAGTTCAATGAACTAGAGGCTGAGTGTAGCCAAAACCGCAGTAATTTTCTATATTATTTTTGAGGTACCATTATGAAAAATTCCGTTTGCTTAAAAAAAATCCTGGTTATCCTAGCTTTTGGGTGTAGTACGCTTTTTGCCCAGCGTACGCTTTATTTTTTGCCACCCAGCGATGACAAGTGGATAGCTGGCAATAGCTACATTTATAACGGAGAAAAAGCGGAGCTAATGAAAATTGATACTTCCAGATGTGGCTGGTTCAAGGTTGAATATAGTTCTTCGTCTGTGATTCCAGAAAAAGTTTTTATTTATTT
>Ga0182472_107296_pt1 | contig 13640 bp, 14 predicted proteins | sample TergutNc150P3_FD_120804 | JGI IMG/M metagenome (GOLD analysis project Ga0182472, IMG submission 120804)
AATGCTGATTAACTCACAACCTCAATTTTTATCCAATCAGCATCCCCCCTTGATGGAGATTTTTTAACAAAAATCACCATTCGTCCCCCCGTTTTTTCCGCTCGGAGAGCTAACGGGGGAACGCCACTGCGAGATTCAGACTTAATCAGTGGCTAGCAAACTAGCAAAACAACCCTTGCTAAAGAAATTCAAGATAAAGGCAATGTTTTTATGCCCTTGGACAAAAAAAACATTCGCTTGCGACCACTCACTCAAGGAGAAATACTTCGTGAAAAACCCTCTTTTTTGAAAATGGCTTTTGATGGGGAATTTCCAAAAAAAATAAGTGGTTACGATAAAAAAGCCATATTTGATTTAACGTTTAGAGGCGGTTATCCAGAAGCAGTGCTGTTAAAAACTCAAAAGGAGCGAAAGGACTGGCACAAGGATTATTTAGATACCTTGATAGCAAGGGATTTGAAGGATATTGCAAGTTAGCTGTTCCTATAGCGGCTTTGTTTAATAAAACAACCTCTCCACGCTAACCCCAGTATAATACGCCTTCAAAATCTCATCAAATTTTTGCCCTGCTTTTGCACGCGCAATAACTCCAAACTGACACATCCCAATGCCGTGCCCAAAACCAGAACCGCTTATGATATAATCATCACCGTTTTGAGAAATGCTAAACAATGCACTTGGCAAAATTTTCCCCCCTCTTTGAAAAAGCCATCTCGCCTTGTCTCCAAAAACTTCAAAAGAACCTTTATCTGTGAACACCACAAACCTTTTCACCCTGCCGCTTGGGAATTTTTCGGTGATTAAAATCAATTCTATTTTGCTAAAAGGAAAAATTTTATCTGCTTTTGCATTTGCCGCATTTTTTTGAAATAGATTTACAAGTTCTGCTTTGCTGAATTTTTCTTCCCACTTTTTGTATTTTGAAAGCTCACAAAAAACGCTGCTTTCTGCGGAATCCAAAATGGCTGCCAAATATGGCCTGCTCTCTCGTTCCCAAACTTCTAGCGATTCAGTTTTGCCACCGCAGGTTGAATGGTAATAAGCTTCTATCAAATTACCATTGTATTTAATAACTATATTGCTTGTTGATAAAATGGCTTCGTTCACAAGGGAATCTTCGTCATTTCTTCCGTTGTAAACTTGGTCGCGTGTGTCTGCATAAACATCAAAGCCTTGCGATTTTCTGGAACCTAAATGAATGTAGGCATAAGTTCTTGCGGCAACAGCTTGAGCTTTCAAGGCTTCAAAACCTTCTGCATTCAGTTTGCCTATTTCGTGCGGAACAACACCTTTCAAATAATCTTCTGTGTCTAGGTGGTTTATTATGGTTAAGCCCGTATCCGCAGAAAGTACAATCCAACTACCTCTATAAGTTTTACCTGCATAAGTGCAATTTCCTTCTGTTTCAATTTCTGTTCTGCTGTTTTTACCTGCTTTAAATTCCCATTTTTTTTCAGGGCATTCTATCACTGCAAATTTTTTTTCAAAACCAACCCCAACATCTATTGTTTTTTCTATTATCTGTTTTTTTGTGGTATCTGGTTCTACAGGTTCTGGTATTGATGGAGGTTCCTCTTTTTTTTCGGGCAAGGTGCTTGGAGTTTCTTCCACAGGTCCAAGCGGGCGTAGTGGTGCACAGGCAAAAAGCAAAAGAACAAGGGGCAAAAAGAATTTTAAAAACATCAGAATTTAAATGTAGAATTTTCTATTTTCCACACATGGTTAAGTATTACAAGTTGCAGGCAGGGAGAATTGTTGCTACCGAAAAGCACGAAGCGCAGGTTACAATGCTAGTTAGCCCAGATCATGAGGAAATAAATTCCCTTGTAAAAGTAAGTGGGTTAGATGAGCACACAATTTCTTCTGCTTTTGACGTGGAAGAACTTGCCCGTTTGGAATATGAAGACGATTATACCGCTATTATATTTAAAAAGCCTAAAAGCTATAATGCAGAAGACCAATTTATGTTTCGTATAAGTTCTTTTGGTATTTTTTTGTATGCAGATAAAATAATAATTTTAAGCGATGCCATACTGCCATTGGTAGACGAAAAACGTTTTTTTCGCATAACATCACTGAATATGCTTGTGCTCAAACTGCTGAACTACTCCTCTTACCATTTCAGCGAACACCTTCGCATAATAAGCCGAGTAAACGATGAATTAGAGGCAAAGTTGGTTAGTTCTGTGGATAATAAATATTTGCTTTATATGTTTGGTTTGTGCAAATCTATGGTTTATTATCTGGATGGAATAAGCTCCAACCAAACCGTGTTGCGCAAATTGCAGAATAGCCGCAATTTAGTTTTCACCGAAACAGAAAAAGATTTGCTAGACGATATTTACATTGAAACTTCGCAGTGTTTACAGCAAACGGAAAATCTCTCCAATATTCTTTCCAGCATGATGGATGCCAGGGCTAGCATTGTTAGCAATAATTTGAATACCATGATGAAAACGCTCACCGTATTGACCATTGGAATAATGGTACCAACATTTGTGGTTAGCTCATTCTCCATGAACTTGAAATACCCACTCTATATGGAATCTGATTGGGCATTTTGGGTTGTTATGACTTTAGTGGTGCTAGTCACACTTGGGTTTTTATTTATCCACAAAAGGAATAAATGGTAAGAAAAACTCTGGTCTGTGGAAATCTGGCTTGGGTGTGTTTATTGGGAAAGCAGTGAGCCAGTGAGGCTCTGGTGCAAGGTCTGCACATTTGTACAAATTACCTTCTACTTCAACAATCCGCAAATCTTTGATATTTCCAAGCAATGTACTTGGGATTTCCACTGATAGCATCCATCTGTAGAATTTGCCGTCTTCAAAAACTCCGCTGGGTTTTCTTATTATTTTCGCATACTCGCTTTTTGAAAACTCAGTTCTATTTTCTCTGCTTTTGCCCCTTGCTCCATAGCAAACGCCTTTTGAGTTGAATTCAAGATTCAGGTATTCTTCGCCCCAAGGCACTTTCAAAAATACTTCCACGCAAGAATCCTCCCAAACAGCCTCACCATCTTGCTCCTTGTTCTGGCAAAAGCAGCTTGGAACTTCTTTAACTGCAAAATCCACAGTTATAAGCTCTTCGCTAATATCAACAGAGGCTCCTGTTGAAACTGATGCAGGGTTGCCCCATCTATGTTCAAGAGAAAATACACGCATAATTGGAAAGTAAATATAGTAAACATTGAGGTGTTATTCGCTTTTCCTGCTGCCATTATTGCGCTTTACCCCTCTTTTCTTGTATTTTCTCATAAAAAACTTATTATTCACTGAAAAATTTTTTATTTTTACGATATGCGGTATTTTGCGTTTTCCAATAAAACTTTGTTATGCTTTTTGTGGGCTATGGTTTTTACCCTTGTTTCCTGCAAAGAAACAGAAGTCACAACAATAATGGAAGACCCTGATACACTTGATAACGAATACATTGAACCAGCAATTGAACAGTTTAAAGAACCGTCAGATTTAAGAGTAAGCCCCAAAAAAGCACGCAATTTTAATAAGGCGAGCGAAGCCCTTGTGATTATGGGTCAAGAATGGGCAGAAAAAATGTCTCAGGTGGATAACGAAGAAAAATTGAAAATGGCTGCCTCTTACGAAAAAGCACAAGATGATTTGATAAGAAAATTCGGAATACAGGGCAAAGAAGAGTTTAAATGGATTCACACCAAAGCCTTGCCTGAATCCATCAACAGAGATGTTTTTGCGCGAGCCGGGGTATGGATTAACCGATAAAGAATTAAAACAGGAGTTCTAATGTCAATGAAAGGAAAAAAAGGTATAATTTTTGGCGTTGCTAACGACCGTTCCATTGCCTGGGGCATAGCTAAAAAATTATTAGAAGAAGGCGCAGAAGTGGCTTTTAGCTATAACGGAGAACGCCTAAAACGCAATTTAGATAAATTGCTTCAAAATTACCCCAGCAGCAAGCTCTACGATTGCGATGTTTCTACCGAAGAAAATATTTTGAAAGTTGCAGAGCAATATAAAGCCGAGGTAGGTCAGTGCGATTTTTTGGTTCATGCCATTGGCTTTGCAGATAAAAGCTATTTAGAAGGGGCATTTTTACCAACGCCCAAAGATGTATTTTTGCAGGCAATGGATATTTCCGCATATTCCTTTGTTTCTTTAACCCGCGCATTCAAGCCCTTGATGACAAAAGGAAGCTCTGTTTTAGCACTTACATATTTGGGTAGCGAAAAAGTTGTTCAAAATTACAATGTGATGGGAGTGGCAAAAGCAGCACTAGAAGCCATAGTCCGCTACTTGGCTTACGATTTAGGTCCTGAAGGAATTAGGGTTAATGCCATTAGCGCAGGCCCTGTGAATACCCTTGCGGCGCGTGGAATTAGCGATTTTACCGATTTGCTCAAAATTCACCGCAAAATTGCTCCCCTTCGCGAAAACACAACTCCAGAGCACGTTGGTGGCGCAGCATATTTTCTTTTAAGCGATTTATCTTTTGGCGTAACTTCTGAAATAATGTATGTAGATGGTGGTTACAACACGGTGACCGTAGGTCCAATTTCCGCTTACGACAAGGAATTGTGACAGCACTTTTACTCATTTTTCTAGGCATTGTAACAGACCAGGATTTTGCAAAAGAAGATTCTCTGCAAGTTGAAGTTGTAGAAACTGGTTTTACTACTCACACGTTTTTTAACAAGCAATTTAAACTTGAGCTTCCGCAAGACACTATGTGGAATATTTGCGCTAAAAGCGGAGAATTGGAAAAATGCTATGAACTGAAATATTTTGGGAGCGATTCGGTTTTTTCTGCGGAAATTTCGGGGAAAGAAAATGTTGTGTGGTATGGTGGGGCAAATTTAGGAGCCCAGAGTGGAGAGCCCAGAGTGGAGAGTGAGGTAGATTTGGATTCTGCTTCTGTGGGGCAAGAGGCTGCGGAACAGGTTACGGAGCTTAGAAAGGTTGTGGTGCAGCTTCGCAAAAAACCTAAAAGGAAATTGGGGGAGTCTGTTGTTAGCGCAAAAAATATAAAACGAATGCCAGGGCTTGCAGAAGCAGATGTTATGCGTAGCATACAGGCTTTGCCAGGCGTTGTGTCTAGTTCGGATTTCAGCACAAAGATATATGTTAGAGGTGGGGCAAGCGACCAGAATTTGTTTTTGCTCGATAATGGAATTGTCTATTCCCCAACTCATTTCTTTGGGCTTTTCTCAACATTTCTTGTTGAAGCTGTAGATGATGTTAAATTTTATAAAAGCGGTTTTCCAGCAGAATATGGCAATCGTCTCAGTTCCGTTGCTGCCGTAAACAGCAGGCAGGGCGGGAGTGATACCCTTGACGAATGGTTTAGCAAAAATTCAGTGAAAATAAGCACATTTGCCGCACAAGCTCACACAGAAGGGCACCAAGGTAATGCCAGATGGGTTTTGGCAGCACGAAGCACTTATATAAAGCAGATGCTAGACCTTTTGAAAGCAGTGGGTGCAACCGATTTTAGCGTGGACTACAAATTTACGGATATTCAAGGAGCCTTTGATTATAATTTGGGAGAGGGCAAGGATTTGCATATTGCCTTATATACTGGTGCAGATGTTCTCAATTTTTCGCCTCTCTTTGTGGAGTGGGGAAATACGGTTATTCCAATAAATTTCCGATGGAAAGTAAATGAGGATTGGAAATGGAACAGCGGTTTTTCTTATAGCGAATTTCATCAGAATTTTAAGATAGAAGATTTGCTTGGAATGGAAAACGGTGTTAGCACGCTTGCAAGCCGCCAATCTCTTGCCTACTCTGGAACAGACAAGCATACCTTTACCTTTGGCTACGATTTGGAATTTTCCAAAATTTCTTTTATACAAAATGTTGAAATAACTGGACAAAAACTAGAAGACTGTCCAAAAACACGCCATCATATTTTATATGCTCAAGATTTTTGGCGACCTGATTTGTGGGATATTCAATACGGCTTGCGGTTAAACTATCACGAACTTTCTAGACATTTTGGGGCAGAACCTCGTTTTGCTTTGTCTTGGGAATTTGCAGAAAATCAAAAATTGGAATTCCACACCGGTTATTATTTGCAATACCTGAACAGCCTTATGTTCTCCGACCAAGAAGCCTTGAACGAATTTTACTACCCATCCCGCAAAACCGTAATAAATGGAACGGTAAAACCATCCAGCTCAATTTTATCTGCAATTGGTTATTCATGGAGCAATATTTTAGAGATGTTCAATTTTAATGCGGAAGCCTACTACAAAACTCAAAATAATTTAACGGTTTATAATGAATCTGACCTTGACTCAAATTCATCAGAAAAAATAGAATCGCTTGGAGATTTGATTATGAGTGGCGAGGGTTATTCCTTTGGCTATGAGCTTTCACTACAGAAACCGGATGGTTTTTTAAGCGGTAGCATAAACTTCAATCAGGGATGGTCTGTTTTTAAAGATGGACCAAACAAAGCCTATTTTCCAAACTGGCACCAGCCTTTTGCTTTGAAAGGCGATTTATCTGCTAATTGGTTTGAGAGAAAAATATTTATGCGCACATCACTGCAACTGAAATGGGCAAGCGGAATGCCATATACACCGTATCTGGGTTATTTTGCAACATACAGAATGGATGAAGATTATCCTGGCTACAATATGGTTTCGCCACTTGGCAATAGAAACGTAACTATGCGACCTCCTTATTTTCGTTTGGATGCAAAGGTTATTGATATGGGCAAAAAAGACAAATGGAATTTGGGTCTTACTATCTTAAACTTAACCGATCACAATAATTTATTCTATATATTCTACAATACCAGCAAAAACCCACCAGAAGAACAAAAAATTTACCAATTCCCATTTTTCCCAATGCTGGTGAATTTTGAGTATTATTTTTAACGAACAACAGTGTTACTTACTATATTTACCTTTTAACCTAGGGAGAATAACTATGTCTAAAGATATCAAAGGCTCGCAAACCGAAAAAAATTTGCTAACCGCATTTGCAGGCGAATCGCAGGCACGTAATCGTTACACATTTTGGGCAAGCATAGCAAAAAAAGAAGGCTTGGAGCAGATAGCTTCTATTTTTGAAGAAACCGCAAGCCAAGAAAAAGAACACGCAGAGCGTTTCTGGAAATTTTTGCAAGGTGGTGCAGTGGAAATCACCGCAGCTTACCCTGCTGGCAAAAATGGCACAACTCTGGAAAATCTTGAAGCCTCCGCAAATGGCGAAGAAGAAGAATGGAAGGATATATATCCTAAATTTGCAAAAATAGCTAAAGACGAAGGCTTTGCCGATGTAGCAGCCTGCTTTGAAAACGTGTGCATTGCAGAAAAGCAACACGGAAAACGCTACCGCGATTTGTACAATAATTTGAAAGACGGAAAAGTGTTCAAAAAAGATGGCAAAGTTGTTTGGCGTTGCCGCAATTGCGGTTTTTTGCACGAAGCTACTGATGCTCCAAAACTATGCCCTGCTTGTTTGCATCCACAAGCTTATTTTGAAGTTTTAGGTGAAAATTGGTAAGACAAGGCTAAAGGTCAAACCAATAGCCTACGCCAAAGCCAGGTCGGAATTCTAATAGAGGTGTATCTCCGTTCTTAAGCCTATTGGATGGTATTCCTCCTTTATAATGCCTAAAAACTTGGTAGCCTCCAATATAAAGAGGGTTGCCAAGTTCTGCATAACCCAATATGTGTTTTCCAAAAAAATACTGGTAACCAGCCCCGGTATTGATTTCCCAAATATTCCCTACTTTGGAATTAAGGTAGTGGTGGCTTTGAAACATATAAAATCCTACGCGGTTGGTAAAATGATAAGAATAAGCAAGACCAAGATCAGCATAGTTTGCATAAAAAGATGGTGAACCCCATATTACACCAAAAGACCAAGGCAATGGCGAAATTCTGGCACCCAAAAACCCTTTGTTGGGCGAAGAATAGCTTAAATCAGCCTCTATTCCCACATCGCCAACTTCGCTAAAGGTAGCGGTGGAGAGGAAGAGTAAAAATATAATTGCAAAGAGGGGGTTTTTCATATTATGGATACCATCCCGTTTTTTTGCAATCTACACTACCCTCAATCATACATAATCCGTTAAGTGGATAGGGATCTGGCAAGGGTGGAGGGACGGTATCTATTTTAGAATAATATTTGTCTTTCAAATACTTTGGGCATTCCACTTTTTGATAATGGAGAGTTGGGTTATCTGCTGCCATAAGCCAATCCACGTGCCACATACAACCATTGTAAAGTTCTTTTGCTTTGCCGTTGAAAACCCTTTTGCATTCATTTCTAAGACATTCCTGCCATTGATCCAGAGTTGCTCTATGGGAGCCATCTCTAATACCCATATTTGCAAGCCCGCCCTCTATGCAATTGCTCAACAAACCACCGAACCCTACTCCCATATCTTTTACAGTAAGACCAAGCTGGTCTGAAAAACTGTTGAAAGCTCCTACGCCGCCACCCGGAATCATAATATCAAACTGAGTGCCTTTCTTGCCGTTTTTCATCTCAACATTATATTTAACATCTGCACCTATATTGCTTGCCATTACTATTAATGTTTTACCTTTAATGGCTCTATGAGTTGTTCTTGGCATTTCAGGTTCGTCATACCAATAGCCGTCAAATACCAGTTGATAGCAAGTTCCGCATTCAGCTATTTCGGGATTCATTGCCGCAAATCCATAAGCAAGCGTATCGTTGATGGCTATGGGTGCCATATCCCAGCAAGCATAAGTGGTGCCACCTTCGCAACTGCTAGGTACGCTTAAATAACCTGCCCAGTACAAACCATCAGTCCACGAAGGATGCTTTCTATAGGTGGTTACTTCTTTATTGTTTTTATCGCAATTTTTGCAAATGCCATTCCATGGTTTGGGATTTTTAGGATCAATGATATTTCCAAGCCATGAGCAATGCGGTTTGCAGCCATCCCAATAGCGTGTAGCCCAGCCTGGTGAAACGCCTTTTGCTCCTTCTTCAAGGACAGGGTAATCCACATACGTATTACCATAACTATCTGTTTTTGCAGAGCTAGACCTTGTTGCTTTAGAACTTGAACTAGGAGGCGGGGTTTCTTTGCTTGAAGATGATGGGGGCGGCAGTTCCTCGCTTGAAGACAAGGGGGGTGGCTCTTCGCTAGAAGAAGATGGTGGAGGCACATACTCGCTTGAACTGCTAGATATTACAACAATGATTGAGCTTGATTTAGGTTCTGGAGGTATTCTGCTTGAGCTGGACGGTTCTTCGCTATCGCCCCAAAAAACAATCAATAAGTTAAGCTTGCCATCGCTGCATCCTAAAACAGCGAATACCAAAGCTAGGGCAAACAAAAAGATGCGCATATTTGCAATATAGAAAAATGAAATTTTCTATATTACCACATGAGGTTGTTATGGAATGGTTAGGTCAAAAGGAGAATCATGAATCTTAATGAAATTTGCGCTTATCCAAAAAAGTATGATTTGAATGTTTCTTCACTAGGAATGCCAGAGCTGGACTCTCCAGTTCAAGGGCAATCTTTTGTGGACGAAAATAGTCGTATAAGCATTGCCACTAAAATTGAGCAAATAGAATCTCTTAAGAATAGAAATGAAGCGATTCCCTCTTTGGAAATAGCTGGACCACAAAAAAAATTATTCCACGACCCTGCCCAAACTAGGGTAGCAATAGTCACCTGCGGTGGCTTGTGTCCGGGGCTAAACAACGTAATCAAGGGTTTGGTTGAAGTTTTAACTTACGATTACGGCATAACGCAAATATTTGGCATTCGCTACGGCTACCAAGGCTTAAACCCCCATTATGGGCTTACTCCTGTGAAATTAACGGTTAAAGGAGTTGACAATATTCACGAAGCTGGCGGCACCGTTTTAGGTAGCTCTCGTGGCAACCAAGACCCAAAGGTAATGGTAGATACCCTCTGGCAACGGCTCAATGCAAATATTCTTTTTTGCGTGGGCGGAGACGGTACCCTGCGCGGAGCACAAGATATAGTTAAGGAAATAACCAAAAGAAAAGCCCCCATTTCGGTGGTTTGCATTCCAAAAACCATAGACAACGATTTGAACCTTATAGACCGCACATTTGGTTTTGACACCTGCGTTCAATCTGCCGCCGAAATAATAAAAAGCGCGCACGTTGAAGCTAACGGAATTCCAAACGGGCTTGGAGTGGTGAAAATTATGGGGCGCGATTCTGGCTTTATAGCCGCCCATGCAAGCCTTGCAAGCTCGGTTACCAATTTCTGCCTAATACCAGAAATACCCATTGTACTAGAGGGTCACGAAGGTCTTTTAAAAGCACTTGACAGGCGTTTTTTCAAGCACCGCAAAGACCACGCCGTTATGGTTGTGGCAGAGGGTGCAGGGCAAGATCTATTCAAAGAGGCGGCAACAAAAGATGCAAGTGGCAACGTGCTAAAACACGATATAGGGCATTTTTTGGTGGATAAAATCACAGAGCATTTTAAGACAATCGGCAAAGTCATAAACATAAAATACATAGACCCTAGCTACATAATAAGGAGCATTCCCGCAAACAGTTCCGATGCCATTTTCTGCTTTCAGCTTGCCGAAAATGCCGTTCACGCAGCAATAGCGGGTAAAACAGATGTGGTGATAGGAAGTATAAATGGAGCATTTGTCCTTGTTCCTCTTACGTATGTGATTAGCGAGCGCAAAAAAATAGATACCGAAAGTGCTCTTTGGCATGCAGTTATAGGTTCAACAAGGCAAAACGACTATTTCTTTGACAATTCTTTTGAGAACGAACTTCCAGGTCGTTCTGCTGCCATGGATTGGGAATAAAGACAAAATAGTGACTGATTTTTGACAAATAACTGTTTTTTTTGTGGATTTATCAGTTTTTTTTGCAAAAAAAACAGAAATTTGCTATTACCTATTGACAAAATCAATAAAAAAAATTAGATTTGAGGTATGACTTTAAAAATCGTCAAAGAAGCGAAGCCTAAAATAAAGCGAAATGTGTATTTTCAATATTTGAATGAAATATCGCAAATACCATTGCTTACTAGAGACGAGGAAAATCTTTTGCTTCAAAAAGTATCTAACGGCGATAAAGCCGCTCTTAACCATTTGGTTAAGGCAAATTTGCGTTTTGTGATTCGCGTTGCAAACCTTTACAAGGGGCAAGGCTTAGATTTAAACGATTTGATAAACGAAGGTAATTTGGGGCTAATGGAGGCTGCAGTTCGCTTTGATTCCTCCAAAAACATAAAATTCATAAGCTATGCCGTTTGGTGGGTTAGGCAGAACATAATAAAGGCAATCAACGAAAAAGCCCGTTTGGTGCGAATTTCCGCAGAAAAAGAGCTTATACTTCGCCGTTTTGCCAGAAAAGGCGGCAGGTTAAAGCAGGTTGTGGGCGGAACCCAGGTTGTGGATCCAAAATCTTTGGAAGGCTACAGCCGCTATAATGCAGAAGAAATAGAAAAAATCCTGCAAATGGGCGTAAAATCTTCCAGTTTAGATGCCCCCATTGGCGAAGATGGCGACACCAGCCTCATAAGCATAACTCCAGACCCTTCAGACGATGCTTCCAGCGTATTTTTCCAAAAAAGCAAAAAAGGTTTGATAAAAAAGCTGCTTTCCGAGTATTTAACCCCAACCGAGCTAAAAGTTATAGACCTATTTTACGGTTTTGACTCCGGCGCAAAAAACAATTTGCAAGAAATTGCCCAAACCACAGGTTTAACAAAGGAAAAAGTCCGCCAATACAGGGAATCTGCCATGGCAAAACTCCGCACAGCAAAAGACCTGAAAGATATTTTGACAGAGGCATCATAGTTTAATGCAATGTTCCTTTTGTTCAACGCAGGAGCCGGTTCGTATAGACATAAACTCGCTGAATTTGCGTATTTGCCCTAATTGTTTTGCAACATTTTTGCCAGCCAGCCAATTTGGAGCACTCCGCAGAGAAGTACTGGACTCAACAAAAGGGGCATGGATAAGAAAACTGCAAACCGTAACCCGCTCATTGAGCGGAGCCGAAATGAGCGGAGCCGAAATGAGCGGCATAAACTGCCTAGAGCACAATCAACCCTTGATTTCTGGAACAATACCCGGCTATAGTTTTGAGGGTTTGGTGCCAACCTGCTGCGATTTGCAGCATATTCCGCCACCTTTGATGCTCAAAATCCTTGATATGGGCATTGGAGGAGCCTTCGCTGTGACGCGGCGTCCCAAAAAAATAAATGGATTGTCTAGGTTTTTAGGTGGCATAGTTTTTCATTTTTGGGAAAAAAAGCAAAAAAACGTTGAAGATGGCCTTGACCGTTTGCAATATAGCTTTAAATTCAAGGGTGTTCTTGGGGAATGGATAGAATAATTTTACTTTTCGCGGGAGTTCTACTTTACTTTTCGCGGACATTTCATAAAACTCTCCTCCTTTTTCTCGTTCTCCTAGTTTCCATTTCTTGGTCAAAGGAAAAGCAAGAAGTTGAAGTTCCCATAAACATTGGGGTTGGTCCAGCTTTTTTCTGGATTCCGGGGGTTGTGGGCAGGGAGTTGCATCCAGGAGCTAAATTTGACCTTTATGCGGTTATTACACCAAAAATGCTGCATGAGCATGAAAATAAAATTCCAAAGAAATATAAAAAATATGTGAATATGGAAGAGGAAATGCACGTAACAATGCTTTGGATGACACTCATTCCAAAGTACTTGATTATCAGCCCTGGGGACGAAAGTTCCATTTATGGCGGGCTTTGGTCTATTATCGGTATAGCAGGCAATTTTTTTAAAAACAATATCATAGAGTTGAAAGGGGAAGCGGTTTTGCCCACCATCTCTTATCTTTACACCAACGCTCTAAAAAATGACCCTCACACACAGCATCTCTTGGGAATAGGTGCAATGCTAAGGCTTGGCAATACAATAAAATTCAGCGAAAATTTTCTAGCCACGCTTGCTTACGGGCACAATTTCAATCTTCCTCTCTCTACTCTTGGTTCAATCCCCAACAACACTTACAAAGAAGAAACTAAAACCTCCGAACAGCGATGGTTTCAAGCCGGAGTTTTATCATTGGTTTTCCATTTCAGATTCAATATCAAACAGAAAATTTGAGATAAATCGGGTTCTACTTTACTTTTCGCGGGGGTTCTACTTTACTTTTTGCGGACATTTCATTTTACTTTTTGCGGATTTTTGCTATATTTATGCTTATGAACAAAGAATATAGCAGATTTTTGAGCGAAAATGTTAAACAAGCCTTGCACAGCAGGCGAATTGTCCTTATATCTGGCGCAAGACAAACTGGCAAAACAACACTTTCTAAACAAATTTCAAATAAAAATTACATTTATAGGTCTCTGGACGATACCACGCTTTTAAGAGGTGCATTGGAAGACCCAAAAGGTTTTATAAAAAATAATTCCCAAACAATGATTATAGACGAAGTACAAAAAGCACCAATGCTATTGCCAGAAATAAAACTTGTAGTTGACGAAAACAATAGAAATGGGCAATATTTATTGACCGGTTCCGCAAATTTGCAAACACTGCCAGCTGTTACCGAAAGCCTTGCGGGGAGGATTAAAAACATTCGTTTGAGAACCTTAACTGCCGGAGAAATTTTAGATAGCAAGCCAAATTTTTTAGAAAAAGCCTTTGCCTTGGATTTCCCTGCAAAAATAAGCGGCTTTGA
>Ga0182472_107298_pt1 | contig 13565 bp, 15 predicted proteins | sample TergutNc150P3_FD_120804 | JGI IMG/M metagenome (GOLD analysis project Ga0182472, IMG submission 120804)
TAAATTATTTCGGTTAACGGATAATCGGCAAGGGTTAAGAAACGCAAAACATTTGAATTTATGTTAAAGCCGCGTTCTAAATCCTGAACAATGCCGCTATCTGCCTTGTAATAGAATATCACATAGAAACCGTGAGTTTGCTTGTGAATTACATAAGCGAGCTTGCGCTTGCCCCATTTATCGCACCTCTTGATTTCTCCGGAATGAGCCGCTATCTTTTTTTCGACAGCAGCAATTTCGGCTTCTATCGCCTCATCAGAAATCATGGCATCTATAACCACCATGGTTTCGTAGTCTTTTATACCCATAAATGTTCTCCTTTTGGACTTTCGCCCACCCCCAACACGAGGGTGGGAAGGGTCCTGCTTTTGGCAGGCGAAGTAAATATAGCAATTTTTTAAAAATTTGTCAAATATTTTAGTGGGATTCTTCCGTTAGAGGCTCTATATGAACCGTGGTATGAAGCCCAAAGTCGCTACTCAGCTTTTTTTCTATGGCTGTGGCTATGCGATGTCCCTCATCTATGCTCTTTTGCCCATCTAACCGGATGTGCATTGTAAGCTCCTGATGGTTCACGTAGTTGTGAATATGAAAATGGTGCATTTTTAGGTCGCCTAAATTCAGACTGTTGGCAGCAGAGCTTATTTTTTCAATGAAATCCCTGCTCGGAGATTCTCCCAGCAGCTTTGTCACGGTTTCTTTGGCAATTTCATAAACGGCGTAAAAGAGCATTAAAGACACTATAAGGCCAAGAATGCTATCCATCCACCATAATTGCGGAAATTTCAATGCAAAAATAATACCTACCAAAACCACAACGGAAGAAAGCGCGTCCGAGCGATGGTGCCAGCCATCTGCTTTAATGGCTAAATTACCTGTTTTTCTGCCTATATAAAAAGCGTATTGCGCGAGCAATTCCTTTACAATAATGGATAGCACAGTTACTGTTATTGCGAGCATTCCGAAATTCGCAGACTCTCTATTGCTAAAACGGGATATGGAATCCTTGGCAAAATCGTAAGCTATCACAGCTAAGAGAAAGGCTATGAACAAGGCAGCTATCTGTTCCCAGCGCCCGTGCCCAAATGGATGCTCTGGGTCTGGCTTTTTGCTGGAAATTTTAACCGCGATTATGACGACTAGCGAGCTGAGGGAGTCGGACAATGTGTGCCAGGCATCGGCAACCAGAGCTATTGAACCGGTTATAATTCCTGCGTATAATTTTACAGCGAACAGAGCCGAATTCAAAATTATTGAAATTACTCCCTCCAAATAGCCATATTTTTTATGTTCAAGTTCCTTTTTAGAATCCATGTAAATAATCTACAAAAAAATAACATTTTGTCCATTTACCCTGCATTTTCCCAGTATTTCCAATTCCGTTAACATGGTTAGAACTTCATTCACGCTTTTTTCGCTTTGCTCGCAAATATCGTTGATTTGCAGAATAGTCCCTTCCGTTACCCAATTTGGCAATTCCGTTTTAGGGTGAACGCGGGATGTTGAATATGTGGCAAGAGGGAATAGGGAATTTAAGCCCAAGATTTCCGGCAATTCTTTTGTGCTCCAAATAATTTGTGCCTGTTTTTGGTAAATGAGAAAGTTGCAACCCTCCGATGTAGGGTTCATAGGGGAGCCCGGCATTGCCAGCAGAGGTTTATTTTCTCTGATGCAGAAATTTGCCGTATGCATAGCTCCGCCTTTTAATCGGCTTTCAACGACCAAAGTAGCGTTGGATATTCCAGATATTATGGTATTTCTTTTCACAAAACTGCTCAAATACGCTTTTGTTCCTGGTGCATAAGGAGTGATTATATTTCCGCCTAGTTTTAAGATTTTCTCCGCCAAAACCATTTGGCTGCCTTGCAAAGGTACATCTAATCCTTGGGCTATAACGGCGGTGGTGGGTAAACCATTCTCAATTGCCGCCGCATGGCAAAGCGAGTCTATACCTTGGGCAAGCCCACTGATAATGCGAACTTTATAATTCTTTAAAGTTTTAACCATGGATTTTACAGAGCTTGCTGCCAACCCGCTGGAACTCCTGGTACCCACCATAGCAAGGCAGAATTCATCGCTGAAATTTTCGCCGACAATCCAAAGCGGCACGGCATATCTGGACTTTTTGAGCAAAGCGGGGTATTCAGGCGAATCAGCTTTTATCTCTCTTATTTCGTAATTTTTGAACATACTATTTCTGCTTTTGGTTTTAGTTCATTTAATTTGCTGCAATGAACTTTTGCTGTTGTTATTTTGGGGGAAAATGCTAAAATTTTATTCGCAATTTCGGCAGTTAAAGTTTCCAAAAGGCTAAATTTGCTGTTGGAAACAAAGACTTTTAATTCTTCTGCGAGTACTGCGTAGTCCACGGCATTTTCTATGGAATCAGTAGCTATTGCTTGCTCGCAATCGTATTCAAAAGAAAAACCGAACTCTACCCCTTGCGGGGCAAGCAATTCTTGCGGATAAATTCCGATTATGGTTTCGCAGAAAATTTTATCTATCGAAATCCAAACCCTTACCATAAGAATAGAGTTATGCTAATAGCAGCGGAAATTCCCGCGGCACCCCAAAATATTATACGCCCTTTGTTGTAAGATTTTTTAACATCATCGTTGAGTTTTCGATTATCATAAAGAGCTTTTAATTCATTGCCTTCTGTGCCTGCTATCCATGCAGCGGTACAATTTTTTTGGGCATCCTGGTTGTTGGGATTTGCATCAATACACGCTCTTCTAATTTGTAACTCTGCTGCTTCTACCCTCTGCTTTGAAATCTCAAAAGCCTCGTTTGCTTCCTGGAATTTTTTATTTTGCATAAAGCCTACAACAAAAGAACCAACAGCCATTGTTGCAAATCCTACACCAGACCAGAATAGATATTCGTCCGTATTTCCAAAAATATCAGTGGCACTTCTTGAAGCTGAAGTCCGGGAGTAATCTGATTTCCTTTGATCTTCCATCTCATCTTCAAATTCATCTTCATCTTCGAATTCATCATCATCATCTTCGTCATCGGACGCCTGTGCATAAGTTGGTTTTGAAGCGGCATTAGCTACGCCAGCACGAAGCGCAGCAAGCGTAGCGATTGAATCTTTTTTATCCCATGCGGCTTTACCAGCGTATCTGGCTATGCGTGTATTTAAATCTTTTTCCGTATTACGCGATGCGCTTGTGGCATTTCCCACAATAAAAGAACCTTTGGTTATGGTTTGCAACGGAGTTTCGTTATAAAAAAATGCTATATCGTAAATAGATGCAAAATCTCCGTTTTCATTTGGCATGTTCCAAAGTTTTAACACTCCGTGAATCTTTCCTAAGTTTTGCGCAATTTCACTGCGAGGTATTGCTCCATAAGCTAATTTCGCATTGTTGTATTTAAATCTAACATTGAAATTTTCATAAGTTGCATTCAACGAGAAATCTTTTATGCCTAGGTTCGTAGGTTCCAATGCGCGCGCTGGAATATATTCGTATTTCAATGTGAAATCCAATTCTTCAGTGAGAACATCAATTTTTATCAAAAGGTCTTTGAGGTCTTTAAAATAACTTTCAGCTTCTTTATTCAAAGCATCTTTTTCTTTATTTTGCACACCAGTCCAAAGATTTTTACGAGCGTTAAAATCTTCTGCGCTTTCTTTTGCAGTTTTTGGTGGGTTCGCAGGAAAGCGTTCCAAAGCAACGTCTATGGCTCTTTTTATTTCTGTATTGTAATTGCTCAATATTTGCATAATGCTAGTCCTTATAAGCCTTATGCCATTTATATCTTTCTGTTGAACTGCTACGTCCAATTGAGATCTGTATGATGTTGCAGGATTGTTCAACGGAGCTCTAGTTGTTAACGAAATGCTTTCTTCGGTGGTTCGTCCATCAACGGGTGTAATGGGTCTGACAACTGGGTAGTAGCCATCTTTAGATACAACGATGGCTATAGTTTTCGCAGAAGAAACAGTAAAAGTGGCGGGAGTTAATCCTCTGCTGGCATTGCCTACGCTCACAGCCGCCCCAGACGGCTCAGAGGTTATTTTAATATCGTATTCCCTGAAAACCATAGGTCTTAATTCTTCCATCTTGCCGTTCAGGTTTATATAAACAGGGTCATCGCCCTCAACAAGAATATCCTTTCCATCAAAATACACTCCCTCTAAATCATCTTCACTATCGGCGTTCTTTTTGTAAAAAAGCTTCATTTTAAGAAGGGTTGTATATGGAATGCCTTCCAAACTGATTCTGCCTAAATTTTTAGCGGCGGGCTTGGCTTTTCCTCGAAAAATCTGATAAGACGCTCTACCAAGGTCATCTTCAAATTTTTGCCTAATGTAGAGTACATCCGATTGCTTTGTAACCTGATCCGGTTTTACTGGAGTTAAACCTTTGCCGGATTCCGCCGCCAAATACTTATCTGGGTCCCCTGGGTCAGGGGAATTGTCAAAAGCATCAATAGTCCATTTACCTGCCCAAACGGAACCGGCAAATAGCAAAAAAGATACGATAAAAAGCTTATTAAGGTTAATTTTCATGCCTACTCCACTCTTAAATATATAAAAAAAATGCAAAAAAAGACAATTTTCACTTAAAAAAGTTAATTTTTAAGGTCTATCTATAATCTAAAATCTCAAATTTTATCATTTTTTTAGGGGTTTTAACATCAACTTTATCACCCCTAGTCTTACCAATCAAAGCTTTTCCTATGGGACTGACTGAGCTTATTCTGCCGTTTGCCGGGTCTGAACCTTCTGGCGAAACCAGTTGATATTCGTATTCTTTGCCCAAAGCCAAGTCTTTTACCTTTACGGTTGCTCCAAATAAAATGCGCTCTGCGGAAGCCGTGTCGTGCTCAATAACCTCCGCTCTAGCGACCCTATCTTCCAAAAACTGTATTCTCGATTCAATCTTGCCCTGCTGGTCTTTGGCGGAATGGTACTCAAAATTTTCGCTCAAATCACCTTGCGCCCTAGCTTCGGCTATTTCCTGCAAAATGCGCGGACGCTCAACTTTTTTTAAGTTTTCAAGCTCCTTTGCCAATTGCTCGTAGGTTTCTTTTGTAACTGGAATTGTGTCCATTTTGATAAATATATATAAATTTTTGATAAAGAGGTTAATTTTTAAGCCAAGCCATAGGGTCCTGTGTTTGCGTACCCTTATATATTTGGAAAAACAATTTGTAGCCGTTGGCAGATTCCGCATTGCCAACCGTGCCTATTTCTTGGCAATTCTTCACGGTTTCGCCATCTTTAACCCTTATTGTTGCTAAATGCCCGTAAACGCTGTAATAAGAACCTCTGTGGCTTAGAATCACCGATGGACCGTGCCCGGGCAAGTTACCTATCATAACGACCGTGCCGGCGGCGGCGGCTTTAACGCTTTCACCTTTTTGACCTCTAATCTCCGTGCCCAGATGCATGGTTTTTATGTTCAGAACTTTGTTTACATGGTGACCATAGTCGCTTATTATTTGCCCGTTTAGCGGAGTGCACTTAGGACCTACAGCCGCAGGAACCTCTTGCGGAACGGGTAAATTGTCTTTTTTAATAACTTGCTGCTCCTTTGCTCTTTTCTCGTCTTCGGCTTTCTTTTTTGCAGTGGCTGCTTCTTGCCGCTTTTTTTCAATGGAGGCTATGAGCGCAGTCAAGGCTTGCTGGTTACGTTTATATTCCTCAATGGCTCTTTCTTGGGTTGATTTGTCTGTTTGCACCTTTGTTAAGACTTCGTTTTGGAAAATGAGCTGGTTTTGGAGTTTTTTCTCCTCCTTCGCTTTGCTTTCGTGTAGAATAGTCATCTCTTTTTGCTTTAGTTCAAGTTGCCGTTTTTCTTCCCGTTCTCTGCTTATGGTGGTTAAATAATTTTCAACGGTGGTTTTATCGCTATCCAAAAGCCTCTGAACCCAGTAGAGTTTGCGCTCTGGGTTTTCGTCTTCTTTTAAAAGATTGTACAATAATTCCCATTCTTCGCGCTTGCCGTGCACATATAGGTTCTTTATCCTTGTGGCTATAGCTTTTTTCTGCTCTTCTATGCTTTTTCGCAAAACTTGTATTTCTTTTTCAAGGCTGTCTATCACTTGTTTTAGCGAATTTTCTTTTTTTTGCAAATCGCTCAAATACTCCCGTGTTTGCGTTAAGCCGTTGTCAATTTGCGCAATGGTGTTTAAAACTCCGCTTTCCTTGCTTTCAAGTTCTCTCTTTTTATCCTCTGCCTTTTTGATTTCCAACTGGATTTTTTTTAAAGCGTCTGTGTTGCTTTTGAGCTGCTTATCCACGGAAGGATTAGTATTTGCCTGAGTTATTTGAAGCAGAATAAACGTCAGAAGCAGTATTCTCAATTTTAAATTCCCCTCGCTAAAAATTTGCGAACGGTGAAGTAGCTAACAACGGCTTCCGATACGGTTACGAATAGTAAAACGGATAAATTTGCATACTGGCTTTTTTGCGTAAAATCCAATAGTATTGGGAAATACAAGAGAATGGTTTTTTCAATGAAACTGAACAAAACAACTGCCAAGCCAGCACCTATAAGCCCTTGCAACAAGCCTTCCATTACAAAGGGGAATTGTATAAAAAACGGTGTTCCGCCGGAATATTTTATGTTGTTCACCAATTCCCTTCTGGATATGAGGGTTAACCGCATGGCATTCCACATTATCATCCATAAAATACCAAGCATGAGCGCAGATACGGCTATTGGGATTGCAAAGAAGTGCCATTTAAAATTTTCCCATCGCTTAATCCATTCCATCGGTGCTTGAACGGTGGAAATTTCGGGCATGGCGAGCAAATCATCTGATATTTTTTGAACGGTTTCAATGTTTTGCGAATTCGCTCTTATCTGAATGCGAAGCGATGCTGGCAGCGGGTTCCCCTCAACCATGTAGAGCATATCTTCCGGGAAACTCTTTTTAAATTCCTCCATCGCTTGTTCTTCCGAAACGTAAATCAGCGAAGCTACGCTTTCATAGGATGCGGCTATTCCAGAAATGGAATCCGCTTTTGCTGGTGTTGGAGCGTTCAGGAAAAAAGCTTCTATTCTGTATAAAGAAGCGGAATGCATGGAAAGCGAAACCGCAAAATTTAGGGCGTTCATGCTGACGAGCAACAAAAATGAGCATAAAAATGTTGTGGCAAGCGAAGGGATTATAACAAAGCGATGCCGTAAAAGCCCCCTAAAAGCCTCCGCCACAAGATACGGTAACCTGAAAATCTCAACCCCCAAGCCGTGCTTTAATCATATTTTCAATAACATCTAAATTATAACCTTCTTTTATATAGCTGAGAATTTCCGCCATGCCCTTTTCCATACCTATTTTAATGCCTTTTTTCATGCCAATTTCAAAGCCTTCTTCCATACCCTTTTCAATTCCTTTTTCAATTCCTATTTCAATGCCTTCCTCCCTGCCTTTTTCCACACCAATATCAATGCCTTCTTCCACGCCTTTTTCCTCGCCTTCCTCTCTGGCAACAGAGAGGGCATCATCCATACTATCAGATTTTTCAATTAGCTCAGTATTTTCGATTAGTTGCATATCCTAAACCTCCGACCTGTTTTCTCTTAGAATATACTAAAATTTCTCCAAGGGTTTGGGCATAATGCTATAGAAACTTTCTAAATTACCATTAAATGAGTAAGACTGCGCCAAATTTAGTTTGGATAGACCTTGAAATGACTGGTTTGAATCCGGAATCTTGTTTTATAATTGAAATTGCGACTATAATAACGGATTCACAACTGAAAATTTTAGCGGAGGGTCCGGTTCTTGCGATTAGGCAAAGCGATGATATTTTGAATGCAATGGATAAATGGAATAAGAATCATCATTTCAAAAGCGGTTTAATAGAAAGGGTAAAAAATTCTCCGTATAATTTAGCGACTTCAGAGGAGATGACTCTCAGTTTTATAAAAGGCTACACCGAAAAATACAAAAACCTGATTTGCGGAAATTCCATCGGGCAAGACCGCCGCTTTTTGGTTAAGTATATGCCCAAAATTGATGAATGGCTGAACTACAGAAGCATAGATGTAAGTTCAATAAAAGAACTCGCCTATAGGTGGTATCCAAAACTTCCCAAATTTCAGAAAAAGGAAAACCACCGCGCTCTCGATGATATTAGAGAAAGCATTGAAGAATTGAAATATTACAGAAGTAAAATTTTTGTCACGGAATTGTTGAGTTGAGTATCGGTGCGATAATAACCGCAGGGGGCTTAGGAAAGCGAGCTTCCGGCGAAGTGCCCAAGCAACTTGTTAAGTTGAACGGAAAGGCTATGTGGCGGCACAGCGTGGAAACTTTTTTAAATAACAAAGAGATAAAATCTGTTGTCTTAACCGTTCCAGAAAGTTGGCAAAATCATTTTATGGAAGAGGCTAAAAATTTATCTATTATCGTGGCTATAGGCGGCAAGGAGAGATGGCAATCGGTTAAAAACGGCGTTGAGGCTCTGCCGGAAACTATCAGCCACGTGATGGTGCACGATGCTGCACGCCCCTTTGTGAGCGATGAGATAATAAATTCAGTTGCCGCATCCATAGAAACCGATTGCTGCATGGTAGCAAAACCCGCTTTTGACACGGTGAAGATAGCGGAGAACGGATATGTGAAAAACACCCTAGACAGAAAAACCGTGTGGCTTGCCCAAACTCCACAGGCGGCTTCCGTTGCCCTGCTAAAAGAACTATACAAAAAAATGGAAAATTTCCCAGATTTTTGCCCCACGGACGAGGCTTCAATTTTTGAAAAATTCGGCATTCCTGTAAAAATCATAGAAGGAAATGCTAGGAACGATAAAATAACAACAACAGATGATTTGGAGAAGCACAGATGATTAGAAGACCATTATTGCAAAAGGAAATTGATGAGCTTGTTGCTGCTGGCAACACTTGTGACAAATGGAATAATATAAGGGTTGCGGAAAATTTCACAACCGGAAATATCAAGAATTCAAAATTCACAGGCAAAATAAAACTGCACGGATTTTCCGGCAAAACGCTCGCCTATAGAGGAACTGAATTTAAAACGGGAATTTATAACTCGTGGATAAACGAAAGCGTTGTGGAAGATGCCTGTATTTATGATGTTAAACTTTTTTCCAATTCCGTTGCTTGCGATGGTGCTTTGGTATTCAATGTAGGCTCGGTTACTTGCAATAAGGAAATGTCTCAGATAAAAGTAGGCACGGAAATGGGGCATCGCGTTTTGAAAAGGCAGTTCAGCGAAAATGAGAGAACTATCATAGGCAGGGATTCTAGGATTTGCAATATAAACTCGCTTGAAAATACTCATTTAGGTGATTCTGTTTACTTGGAAGATGGAGCTTTGGTAAAAGATGCCATATTTGAGAGAAATAGCACTGCAACGGATAATGCCATTGTAAAATCCTCTTTCATAGGCTCTTTTTCATATATTGGCGAAGCGGAGGTCAGCAATTCCCTTATTGGACCCCTTGTGCAAATTCACCATCATTGCTTGCTGATTTCCGCTCTGTGGGCGGAAGGTAGAGGCAATGTGGGTTATGGAGCAAATGTTGGGAGCAACCATACTGGCAGAGCACCCGACCAAGAAATTGTACCGGGTTTGGGGCAATTTTTTGGGCTTGGATGCAGCGTAAAATTCCCCGCAAATTTTTCCGAGGCTCCTTTTACCATGCTCGCAACGGGAGTTGTTTGCGAACCGCAGAGGTTGAAATTCCCGTTCAGTTTGCTTAGAAGTTCCCCTACAGGTTTGAATGAGATAATTCCGGGCTGGGTTTATAGCAAAAATATTTACGGAATTTATAGGAGCATTTACAAGTGGGATAAAAGAAGCGGTGCAAAGAATAATCTTGAATTACTCTTCTCAAAATTAGTGTTAAATTCGGTTATTTACGCTTGTAATATTTTAAAAGAATTTTTACATGGCAAAAATACATTGCCTCCCGTGGCAAAAGAAGAAGAACTTCCAGGACTCGGCAGTAACTATCTTAAAGCAGAGAATATGGCAAAGATAATAGAAGCCTACGAACTGTATATAGAAGATTACAATTTTTACCAAAAAAATAAAAAACTGAATCCAACCATAATAGCACGTATCGAAGAAAACTTAAAAAGAGACGAAATTCGCGGACAAAAAATCTTTGACGATTATATGGATTTTCACCCAAAGGATGAAGAGTTTTTTGAGTGGTTGCACACAATGGCGTAGCTGCTCAATTGCTTTTCAACAATAATATCCCACGAAAAATTTTGCTTTATATGTTCCCTTGCGCCTATGGCAAGGGATTTTTGCAGGGTTTCATCTTCCGAAAGTTCCTTTATCGCGGCGGCTAGGGCTTGCGGATTTTTTTCTGGAACTAGCAATCCTGTTTTTTTGTCTATCGCAACATCGGGTATTCCGCCCACATCGCTCGCTATTATTGGCACGCCGTATTCAATGGCTTCTATCAAAACCACGCCCAAACCTTCTGTGTCGCCTTTGGAATCCACAATGGCGGGCAAAACAAAGCAATTTGCATTTTGATATTCTTTTTCTAAATTTTCTTTGGAAAGTTTACCCAAAAAAAGAACTTGTTCAGGAGCTTCTTCTGCCGCCTGTTTTTTCAATTTTTCCGTTAAATCTCCCACGCCTACTATGCGAATTTGAAATTTTTCGCTATCCAGCATAGCAGCCGCTTTTATCAAATATTCTATTCCCTTGCGCTCAATATGGCGACCGACAAATAGAATCTTGAATTTACCCTCTTGTTGTGAATTGCCAATTTTGCTATCAAACGTGGTTCCGTAGGGCAATATTCCAATATCTCTATTATAAATATTTATTACGGTATCTCTGGCAAAAGAACTTATAGCCATCACCGAATCCGCCCGTTTTATGAACATTTTCAATATAGGTCTAATCCATTTTTTCTTTTTGGCAAGCAACAGCTCCGCACTGTAAAATGTGAGCATCACCTTAGTTCGCCTGCAAAAAAACTTTGCAAAAAAAGCCATAAACGCGTGTGGAAAGGGCCAATGGACGTGGATTATATCGGGTTTCAGTTTCATGCACAGAAACAATGTTTTGAGCGAACCGGAGATAACGTATGGAATTGCAAGCAATTGCAAAAACGGGTTCCTAGCTATCTTAGACGGCGCACCCTCGTCATGGGTTAAAAATTCCAATTTTGCAGGAGCGTATCTAAACCTATGCACTTTAACTCCATCTATTTCGTGATTTTTAAGACCTTTATACGAGGGAGCAACAACGGCAATTTTGCAACCGGCATTTTTCAAATGCAAAACAGAGGTGCGCAGCCAAGGAACTTCCAGGTCAGTTTCAAAACGAGGGTAAACAGAAGAGATGAATAGAACTTTTAAATCAAGCATTAGAGGGTTGTTGGTTAGAAATAAAAAATTCCTTCGGTGGATATTCTGCGTATATTATTCCTTCCCATTTTTGCATATCAAAAGAAGTTTTGATTTTTATTTCATCACAAAATCTGTTCCAGCCGGAGTTGCCTTCTTTTGTATTTGAAACAGAGTCCAGAAATAAAAACGCTATTCCTTCATTATTTCGTAAAAAACCGCACAAATCGCTGTAGCGTTTTTGCGTTGAAAGTATGTCAAAAAATGCTACCCAAAACTTAGAACAGTCATTGCTATCAGGAAGTTCTTTTTGAATGATTTTAAAATTTATTTCTATATAAAAAAATGGAGATTCTTCAACCACTGAGCGAAGCAGTTCATCATGTATACGCCTTGTGAAAAATTCCCAAGTGTATATAAAAATTTTATTCTTATGCTTTCGTAAAGCTAAACTCAATTCCTTTGGCAGCATTTTAGAAATATACTTAAATTTTTTTGGTTTTGCTCAATTAAAAAAAATTTCTTTTTACTTTTGCGCAAATCTATAGGGCGTGGCAATAATCCATAGTTAAAGTTCATAGGTTGAAAATTTTCATTGGGAGCGGTTATGGCTTCTATTAAGGCTCTTATGCAAGTTCCTTGAGGTAGAGGCTCCGGCACCTTGCCTTTTAAGGAATTAGCCATGTTCCACGCTGCATACCAGCCTGTGGCTATGGCTTCCGTGTAACCTTCGGCGCCGGTAATTTGCCCAGCGAACCAGATGTTTTTGCCCACTGATTCCTTATTCCTTTCCCTTAATTTTAACGTTGAATCCAGCAGTTTTGGGCTTTCGATGAATGTGTTTCGGTGCATACAGCCCAAACGTGCAAATTCGGCATTTTTTAATGCGGGCACAAGCCTAAAAATTTCCTTTTGAGTGTTCCATTTAAGCCTAGTTTGGAAGCCTACCATATTGTAAAGCGTTTTTTGCGCATTTTCTGCTCTGAGCTGTATAACGGCATAGTGCTTGCCAAGCCCCACAGGGCGCATAGGACCAAAGCGCAAGGTGTCCACCCCGCGGCGAGCCATTTCTTCAATCGGCAGGCAGCCTTCAAACAGTTCCCTTTTCTCAAAAGGCTTTTCCTCTATGCAATCAGCTTCCTGTAACCTTTTTACAAACTCCAAATAAATTTCTTTGTCCATAGGGCAGTTTAAAAAATCCGCGCTTTCCCCTTTTTCATGGCGGTTCATGGCAAATGCCTGAGAGTAATCTATGGAATCACTTTCTATAACAGGGGCTACGGCATCAAAAAAGCGTAAAAATTCGCTATCGGTCAACTCTTTTATTTTCTTCGCCAGAGCTTCGCTGCAAAGCGGTCCTGCGGCGAGCAACGTTGGAAATTCAGAATTTATTTCGGTGCATTCCTCTGGGTGCAATGTTATTTTGCCACTTGCCGCTATTTGGCGTTCTACTTCTTTGCTAAAAAACTCTCTATCCACAGCTAGGGATTCCCCTGCGGCAACTTTCGCTTTTTCTGCGGCTTGCAAAAGAAAACTGCCGAGCATTTTAAGCTCATTTTTTAAAAGCCCATGTGCGCTTGTGAGTTGCACACCTTTGAAACTGTTGCTGCAAACGAGTTCTGCCAAGTTACTCGTTTTGTGCGCAGGGGTTTTGCCAACCCCTTTACGCATTTCATATAAATCTACGTTAAAACCTCTACACGCAAGCTGCAAAGCAGCTTCGCAACCAGCCAAACCCCCACCTATTACTATTACCCTTAATGTATCCACGGTTGCGGAATATCCTGCATGGAATCTTCCCAAAATTTTGCCAAGCAACTGTGCAAAAATTCTTTTGAAAAATGCAAGCCGTTGCTATCTGCGCCGCGAACTATTATGTCTTCTATAAAACGTTCAGGAACCATCCCAGCTTTGTAAGAGCGGAGCAAAAGATGGTAAGCATCGGAATCAAAGGCATTTCTTTCGCTATCATTTAAATAAGGTATTGAGCGACCTGCTTGCGGGGGCCAATTCTCTATTATCCAATTCAAAACTCTGTCCGATTTATTTTTGTCTAAAAAATTGAGATTATTCTTTAAATGTTTCCAAGGAACAGAGCCTATGGGGCTAGGTTTCTTTTTCAAAGATTCGCTTTCTATAAAATCCATTGCTACATTATAAGCATTTTTTAGCGGTTGAAGGGCGTTATCCATAATGAAAATATAGCAAATGTTTAATGAGCCAACCTGCTATCCACGAATTCCTTGTCTTCCTTTTTTA
>Ga0182472_107301_pt1 | contig 13378 bp, 8 predicted proteins | sample TergutNc150P3_FD_120804 | JGI IMG/M metagenome (GOLD analysis project Ga0182472, IMG submission 120804)
CCCCTTCGAAAAACCGCAAACTGGCAAAATAGCCGTAAAGGTGATAAACCATTTGGGAGATGAGGTTATGAAAGTTTTCGAGGTTGGAGAATGAACCCAATAAAATACAACGAGCAAGGAGAACTGTCCTGAAAAAAATGTATAGTTAGTTAAGCCATAGATTTATTGTTGCGCATAAATATAGAATCTTTTTCCTCCGATGTCAAGTATCCATTGGAAGAATGTTTTCTAAACCTATTATAATAAACTTATATATATTGAAATAAATCTTTTTTCAGCTCTTCCATTGTTTCATATTTCTTATGATATATCAATCGTTTTTTCAGGCTACCGAAAAAAGACTCAGCCACGTCGTTGTCCCGGCAGTTGCCTTTCCTAGAAATTCTCTGGACACATGCGTGTTTGCCTAGGCATTCTGTACAGGTTTAACTTTAATAGCCATAAAACCTCCAATGATAAATATAGAAAAACTATATTTATTAAACCTATGCCCGATGTCCTCACCGAATTCCTAACCGAAACCGAAAGCAAAGGATTGCAGCTCTACCCCGCTCAGGAAGAAGCGGTTATGGAACTCTTGGATGGCAAAAATGTTATACTCGCAACACCAACAGGTTCTGGAAAATCTTTGGTTGCCAGTTTTTTGCACCGACTTATGCTCTCCAAAAATTTGCGCTCGGTTTATACCTGCCCGATAAAAGCATTGGTAAATGAAAAATGGATGGCACTCTGCAAAGAGTTCGGAGCGCAAAACGTTGGGCTTTCCACCGGCGATGCAACCGTAAATCACAACGCCCCAATTCTCTGCTGCACAGCGGAGATTTTGGAACAAATCACTCTCAGAGAGGGAGAGAATTCAAATATAGGCGCGGTGGCGATGGACGAATTCCATTATTACAGCGACAAGGAAAGAGGCGTAGCTTGGCAAATCCCGCTGCTCACAATGAAGCACACTCAATTCCTTTTAATATCCGCAACGCTCGGAGACACGTCGTTTTTTGAAAACGAGATGACAAAATTAAACGGGTTGCAAAGCGTGTGCATAAAAAATGCTGAACGCCCTGTTCCCTTGGAATTCACATATTCCGAAAGCCCGCTGGCAAATGAAATTCAAAGGTTGCTGAACGAAGGCAAAGGTCCCGTTTACGTGGTGCATTTCACTCAAAGCGAGGCGGCAGAAAACGCGCAGGCTTTCACAAGTTTAGACATAGCCAACTTGCTCAAAAAAGACAAAATAGCAGAAGCGATGGCGGATTTCAGATTTTCCAGCCCATTTGGCGCGGACATAAAGAGATGGCTGAGGCAAGGAATTGGGCTTCATCACGCGGGGCTGCTCCCAAAATACAGAATTTTAACGGAGAAAATGGCGCAGCAGGGATTGCTCCCCATCATCTGCGGAACGGACACCCTTGGCGTTGGCGTGAATGTTCCCATTCGCACTGTGCTTTTCACAAAACTCAGCAAATTCAACGGCGAAAAAACAACTATGCTACCCGTACGGGATTTTCACCAGATTGCAGGACGTGCTGGGCGGCGAGGCTTTGATTCCGTGGGCTATGTGGTTGTGCAAGCACCGGAGCACGTTATAGAAAACAAATTGAGAGAAGCGAAGTTCAGCAAAACAGGGCGCAAATTCCAGAAAGCAAGTCCACCGGATGGTTTTGTGAGCTGGGATAAAACAAATTTTGAAAGGCTCATAAACGGTGAACCGGAAAAATTGATTTCAAGATTTTCTATAGACGCCAATATAATTTTACAAACAAATGGATGCAGAAATTTGCACAACCTTATAATGAACTGCCACGATACAAAAGAGCAAAAAAAAGTCCATATAAGGAGAGCCATTCAAATTTACCGTTCTCTCATTGCACAGGGAATAATAGTAAACGGAAAACCCGCTGTGAATTTGAGCGACCGCTTTGCAATGCACCAACCTCTTTCCCTTTGGCTTTTGGAAAGCATTGAAAAAATCGCGGATTTAAACGCTCTAACCCTGCTCACACTTATAGAGGCAATTTTGGAAGAAGCGGAAATGGTGCGCCGCAAGCAGCTTTCAAAACTGAAAAACGAAGCCATCACCGAAATGAAAGCGCAGGGAGTGGAATTTGAGGAGAGGCAAGCGAGGCTGGAAGAAATGCGCCCACCGGAGCCGGAGAATGCGGAATGGCTGGAAGCAAATTTCAACGAGTTTGCTAAAAAGCATCCGTGGGTGTGCGGTGAGCGGCTTCATCCGCAGGTAGTTGTTCTGGAAATGTTCGCGGAGTGTTTTTCCTTTTCGGGTTATATAAAGCAATACGGTTTAGAGCGAATAGAGGGCTTGTTGCTTCGCCACATAAACAGCGTGTACAAAGTTTTGGCACACACCGTTCCCGAAAAATACAAGAACGAAGAAATTTTGGAAATGCAGGATTATCTGCGTGAAATGCTGCAAAGGGTTGACTCCTCGCTTTTGGACGAGTGGCAACGTATGCAAAACCCAGAATTTATTTTACCGGAAGAAAAAGAAGAACCCCTGCCGCCCTTTGCCGTCAGCGAGCGAATGGTTAAAGCCCTTGTGTTGCAATTTTTGGTCGCATGGAGCAAAGGAGATTTTTCCGCCGCTGCTGATTGCCTTGAACCGAGCGAGGAGTTCAATGAAAAAAAACTTGCCGCTCTGCACAAGCAGTATATAGAAACGCACAAGGAATTGCGTTTGGATGCGGAGGGGCGTTCCAACAAGCATACCTTCATTGAGAAGAAAGGTGATGTTTGGGAGCTTTCCAGAATGTTGCAAGATTATGATGAGCAAAACGATTGGCAAGTGGTGTTTGCGGTGGATTTGGCGGAATCCAAGAGAGGGGAAAGGCTGGTGATGACTTTGCGTGAATTTACTATCTTTTCCCTATGAAAACTCTCTCTCAAACAGACCCCGCAATTTTAGAACTGATAAACAAGGAAACAAAACGCCAAGAAGATGGTATAGAGCTTATAGCCTCTGAAAACTATGCTTCAAAAGCGGTTATGGAAGCTCTTGGCAGCCCGCTTACAAACAAATATAGCGAAGGCTATGTTGGCAAACGCTATTATGGCGGCAATCAGGTTATAGATGAGGTTGAGGGCTTGGCTATAGAGAGATGCAAAAAACTTTTCAATTGCGAGCATGTGAACGTCCAGTCGCTTTCCGGCAGCCCCGCAAATGCAGCCGTTTATTTTGCAACCCTTAAACCTGGCGACAAAGTTCTGGGTTTGCAACTAGACCACGGTGGGCATTTATCCCACGGGCATCCTGTAAATTTCTCCGGACTGCTTTACAATTTTACGCAATATCAAGTAGATAAAGAGACTGGCAGAATAGATATGGAAAAAGTGAGAGAAATTGCTTTAAAGGAAAAACCTAAAATGATTTTAGCGGGTTTCTCGGCATACAGCAGAAATCTAGAATGGAAAAAGTTCAAGGAAATAGCTGATGAAGTAGGGGCTATAACATTTGCGGACATAGCTCACATAGCAGGCTTGATAGCAGGCAAAGCTATAGAAAGCCCTATTCCTTATTTTGATATTGTCAGTTCCACAACGCACAAAACTTTAAGGGGACCTCGCGGCGCAATAATAATGTGCAAAGAACATTTTGCAAAAGCGATAGACAAAGCTGTGTTCCCTGGTATGCAGGGCGGTCCTCATGACCATGCAACGGCAGCTAAAGCGGTGGCTTTTAATGAGGCATTGCAACCTGAATTCCAAACTTATGCTAAAAATATCATTGAAAATGCTCAGGCAATGGCAGCAGAACTTATGTCAGCAGGTTTCAAAATAATTTCGGACGGAACCGATAATCATTTAATGGTTGTAGATGTTACAAGCAAAGGTATTTCAGGTAAAGAAGCTGAAAGTGTTTTGGATTTTGTCGGTATTTCCACAAGCCGTTCCACAATTCCTTTTGACCCGCGCAAACCTATGGATCCATCCGGTATTAGGCTTGGAACGCCAGCAATCACAACCAGAGGTTTTGATGTAGCGGACTCCCGCGCTGTAGCCAACGCAATTGCACAGGCTATTGAAAATTTCAATGATAACGAAAAATTGGAAAGCATAAGAGAAAGCATTTTGGAACTTTGCAGAAAGAGACCGTTGTACAATTAAATCTCTGAAATAAAATAATCGTTCTTTCCCTTTGCTTTAACCTTGTAAAGGTTGGTATCGGCAGCGGAAAATATCTCCGCATAAATAGGCGCAATTTCACTAAATTTGGTTATGATAACTCCAATACTTGCGCTAACGCCAGTTTTATCTCGAGCATAAGTTATATGTGAAAGCTCTTCTTTAAGAACTTTGCATTTATCTTCAACAATTTGACTGTCTGTAACATTATCCAAACAGACCGCAAATTCATCTCCGCCAAGGCGAGCCACAACACTTGGTAAATTTCCAAACACTTGTTTCAAAATAACTCCAGTGTTTTTAAGAACAAAATCGCCTTTCTCATGCCCATACGTATCATTTATCTGTTTAAAATAATCAAGGTCTATTACTAAAAAAGCGATTTTCTTTTCCTGTTGCACTGGCTTTAAAATATTTTCTAATGAAAGCATAAAGAAATAACGGTTATTGAGTTTTGTCAATTCATCTGTGAAACTCCTCCTAAGAGCATAATTTATTTTACGTTCCATTTTTCTAAAACTTTCTATAAGGGCATCGTATTCCTTAATATGGGTTAAGTCTAGATTTTTGAAGGAAACATTTAATAGGGTAAAGTTATCTGCTGCCTCAATTATCTTTGCTATAGGTGAAATGAGTATTTTTTTGATTATATACGCTATCAGCAAAAACGCTACTACAAAAAGCAAAATACTCGTAATCAAAAGTTCGGTTCCAGTTTTTTTTACGCTGTTGCTGATATCGGCCATTTCCCTGTCTGCACCAACAAAAGCAACAACTTCACCTTTTGAATTTTTTACAGATACATAGGAATATGCAAGCCAGCCTCCATAATCAGGATAGTAACCAATTTTACAGATATGTCTCTCTGATTTGTTTTTAAGTTTCTCTATAATATCGGTATCAAAATCGTGAATTTGCGCTTTTTCCAAAAAATTAGATTTTCCTTGATTGCTTTTTGCGCTCAGATAGAATTCTATAGAATCGTCATAAAATGCATTCATAACATAAAGATATTTCACTCCCGTTTCTTTTAACAAGCTATTGCTTATGTCACTCCATTTATTATAAAAAACATTTTTTTCTTTTCTTTGAAAGTCCAATTCTATGCTGTCACCTTCTAAAATTTCTGAATATGACAAAACCAAAGTATGCATCTGTTCCAAATTCCATTCCGTGACATCTTTCTTTAATTTTGTAAAATTGAAAAATAAAAACAAGCTACCTAAAATTAAAAACACTACAAAAACCAAAAAAATTATTGTTTTGGCGAGGTCTCTGGGTGGTTTATACAGTTTTAATTTTTCCGTAACTCTCATGGGTATATAAGATAGTAAATTAAATCTCCGAAATCAAATAGCCATTCTTTCCCTTTGCTTTAACCTTGTAAAGGTTGGTATCGGCAGCAGAGAATATTTCCGCATAAATAGGCGCAACTTCGCTAAATTTGGTTATGATAACCCCAAGGCTTGCACTAACGCCAGTTTTATCTTCAGCATAAATTATCTGTGAAAGCTCTTCTTTAAAAATCCTGCATTTATCTTCAACAATTTGCCTATCTGCAATATCATCCAAGCAAACCGCAAACTCATCGCCGCCAAGGCGAGCCACAACACCTGGCAAATCCCCAAACACTTGCTTCAAAATGATTCCAGTGTTTCTAAGAACAAAATCGCCTTTTTCATGTCCATAAGCATCATTTATCTGTTTAAAAGAGTCAAGGTCTATTATTAAAAAAGCGACTTTCTTTTCTTCTTGTACCGGCTTAAAAATGTTTTCTAATGAAAGCGTAAAGAAATAACGATTATTAAGTTTTGTCAATTCATCTGTGAAACTTTTAGTAATAGCATAATTTATTTTACTTTCCATATTTCTAAAGCTCTCTATAAGGGTATCGTATTCCTTAATGTAGGTTGAGCCTAAATTTTTAAAGGAGACATTCAATAGGTTAAAATTATCTGCTGCCTCAATTATCTTTGCTATAGGCGAAATGAATATTTTTCTTATTAAATATATTATAAGCAAAAACACTGCTACAAAAAACAAAATACTCGCAATCAGAAGTTTAACTCCAATTTTTCTAATATGATTATTGACGTCAAGTATTTCCCTATCTGCGCCAACAAAAGCAACAACTTCGCCTTTTGAATTTTTTACAGGTACGTAGCAATATATAAGCCATCCGCCAAACTCAGAATAGTAATCTATTTTAGAGATATTTGTCTCTGATTTGTCTTTCAGTTTCTCTATGACATCGGTATCAAAATCGTTAATGTTTTCTTTTTCCAAAAATTTAGATTTTCCCATATGGTCTTCTGCATCTAGATAGACTTCTATAGAATCGTCATACGACGCATTCATAACGTAAAAATATTTCACTCCCGTTTTCTTAAGTAAGCTATCAATTATAACACTCCATTTATCATAATTGGCATTTTTCTCCCTTCTTTGCAAGTCCAATTCTATGCTGTCACCGTCTAAAATTTCCGAATATGCCAAAACCAGATCTCGCATCTGTTCCTTGTGCAATTCCGCGATTTCTTCCTCTAACTTCATAAGATTGAAAAAAGCAAAGAAGCAAGTTAATACTAAAAGCACTATAAAAACCAAAAAAGACATTGTTTTAGCAAGGTTTTTGGACTTGTGTACTTTTACTTTTTCCGTAATTCTCATAGGTGCATAAATTACTAAATTAAATTTAAGTGCAAAAGAAACTCAAGCATATAGCCGTGATAATGGATGGCAATGGCCGCTGGGCAAAATCCAGGGGAATGGAGAGATTTTTAGGTCACAGGTATGGTACAAAAGCCACGGTATCTACCGTTGAAGCTGGTGTAGACCTTGGTTTAGAGCATTTAACTCTTTTTGTTTTTAGCTCGGAAAACTGGCAACGTCCACGGATTGAAGTTGAATATCTAATGAACCTTCTAGTTGAAATGGTGGCACAGGAACTTCCTCATTTAATGGAAAAAAATGTGAAGTTGCGCGTAATCGGCAACTTGAGCAAGCTCCCCGAAAAACCCCGTAAAAAACTTCAAGAGGCTATAGATAAAACCTCGCAAAACTCTGGAATGCAACTGAATCTGGCAATATCTTACGGTGGAAGGATGGAAATTGTAAATGCGGCAAAAGAGATCGCAGAGCTTGCAAAAAAAGGTGAATTAAATATGGAGACTCTGGATGAAATGGAGTTTGCAAAGCATTTGTATTTGCGGGATGCACCTGACCCAGATTTGGTTATACGCACGGGCGGAGAATACAGGCTTTCTAACTATCTGCTATGGCAAGCTGCCTACAGTGAATTTTTTGTCAGCGATGTACTATGGCCAGATTTTACAAAAGAAGATTTTGCAAAAGCTGTTGAATTTTACAACACAAGGCAAAGACGTTTTGGAAAAGTTTTATAACTCCAATTTTCCAACAAAAGAAAATCTAGGTACAAAGCCATTATTAAGTTTACCATTCAGGGGCCAGGACAAATTTATGTGGTTAACAACACCTTGTACTGTTTTTGAATTGGAAACTCTTAAACCTATTCCAGCCATGTAAAGCAAATCGTGTGGCTCAAAACCATGCAAACTGTCGGTTGCCTGCCCTGCCGTTAAAAATGCTGCAAAAGATGGAATTAGAGTCAAAATTTCAAATTTTGGAAAATATCTCTGTTCCATCTTAAAAGCAAAAGTATTTTCTCCCGCTAAGTAACGCGTAGGAAATCCCGGAAAAATATTATCGCCATCTAAATATAGCTGGTGCATATAGCTGCCTTTTTGCCAGGAAATTATTCCTGCATTCAAAACCGAAGACCATTCCAAATTTGGCTTGAAAATATATTCGCTAAACATTATACTGTGTATATCTCTGATAGAATCGCCGTTATAATAAAATGAGTTTTGTTCGTTTGCGAGAAAATAATGTTTTTTTGTTCCAAGTGATAAGTTTATTTTTTGCTCAAAAAACCAACTATCGTCCATCGCTCTTAGTTCCTTGAAATTTTTCGCAACTACACCTTTAATGTAATAGCCATATTCCACATCTTCCGCCCATTTCACACGATGCAGATTATATCTTTTATCCAAGCGAATGCGGCTCGCCGCTACGCTAAAACCCAACCGAGAATCTTTTTGCCAATTATCCAAATCGGAATTAATCCTATGGAAATCATATCCTGCTCCCAAATATGTTTTAAATGAGGAGCCGCCAAAGGAGCGTAAAAGCCACAGAGACAAAGAATCTTCTTTTAAACCTTTTGATTCGGCAATGGGTATTGGATTTTTGCTTTCATAATATTTTTCATCTCTTTTTGACCAAAGTAACTCCGCATTGTATGACCACTGATTTTTTGAACGGCTGACAAATGGATAACCTGACCATAAACTTCTGGAAAATCCATCTGTGTTTTCGCTCCATAAAAAACCAAATGAATGATACGGAATAAGAAAATCATCGCTTTTGTAAAGCAGATATTTTTGATTTCTATCTTCCTGATGTTCATAGAAAAAACCAACCGTATATCCAAGCCCTAATAAATTATTTTCCAAAAGCCCTATAGACCAAAGCCATTCCTCGCCCGGCTTTCCAAGGGAAACAGCAGGCGCAAAAGTCCAGTTATCACTGGTTTCCACATATAGATCTACATTTCCAAGTGAGTCTAACTTAGTTTCAATTTTAGCATCTGAAAGATAAGGCAGAGCGCGCAAATTTTTTTCAGCCTCCTGAATTTCCCTTAGCGATATTTCACTACCCTCTTCAAAAGGGAGCCTTCCCCTTATAACAGATTCTCTTGTGTTTATATGAAACCAATTTCCCAGTTTGTATAAATTTTCTTCTATCGGCGTATTGACTGTAGCATCTTCAAAAACATCTTTCGAGTGAATGTAAATTTTTGAAATTTTTATTGTATCTTCCGCAAAAATAAGGGAAACCATGAATACAGCGGCTAGAAATATTCGCATTTTTTTTCCAAAACACTTAGATTCCTCATTAGTCTTTCTCTTTCAATTTCCACTACCGGCGGAATACTTGCCAAATTTTCACCGGGAAAAGGCGTTGTTTTTGCAACCTCCAGACAATAATCCATGCCTTCGTTAAAATTTCTGGCTGCTATTTTAAGCCATGTCGCGTGTTCTTTATCGCCATCCCATTTTTCAACTTGCAAGGCAAACCAGTCGCCATACATCTCAACTTCCTTCGCAAACATGTGAGGACGTTCAGGCGGGGTTAAATCTGTTCTACGTCCATAGATGTGGTCTATCATTTCTTGTAATTCATAACAGCGATTAAACCAAGCTATGTTTGGACCCGGACAAATTGACTGCGGAGCATTTTCTGCTTTTTCTTCACCAAAAGAAATCAAACCGCTATTTCCAAGATGGTCACAAATGCACTGCTTTGCATAAACATCTTTTCTCATCGCTTCTTTTTTTTCTTCGCTTGCATCGCTTTCTTCTATTTGCCTTAATTTGCGTTCTTGGTAAAAGCGGCTCGCTTTGCAAACAGGGGTTTCGCTAAATTCCGTGTTGTTCTGCAAAAAACCCTTTCTACATTGACTACCGGGCGTTCCCTTTTCAATTTGTTTTTGGTGCCACTTCTCCGAGCCGGAACCTCGCAAATTGTTGAAATATACATCCAGCGGAGAAGCATCACTCATATACAAATCCTTTGGCGTGGCTTTAACAAGTTGTTCCCTCGTTTCCTTGTCAACGGGAGAAACTTCCGGCACAAGCAAAAAGGGACTCCCCCAGCCTGTGCCATCCATGCCATAATATTCTTGCATTCTCAAATCTTCCGCATGGTTGCCAATGCCACCCTGTACAGTCACTTTTGGTGGTGGTGCTTCTTTTGCAGCATCTGTATTCCAACCTTTGGATTTGTAAAAATTTACAACCGTCTCTCTGAACTGATGCAAAAGCCCGCGCTGTGAACGAATTTCTTTTAATATGGTTGGGAGCAATTGCCCCTGGCTTGGGAAAGCATGCCCCCCACAATTAAGTCCGGATTCTATTCTGTACTCGCTTACTTCTAAACCCTTGCGTGCTAAATATTTTCCTTGAATCAAGGCAGAGCGAAAATCCGAGGCTTTTATTATAATTCTTTTGCTGATTTCCCCTGCGGCGTTTCTGTAAAATTCCTTGAACTGAGCCATATAGTTGTAAAGGCTTTGATTTATGCCTGCGCTAAAAACTATAGCGGAATTTTTTAAGGAAGATTTCGCATAACCTTTCAAAGCGGTTTTGGCATCTGTCCATTCCACACTCAAAGGTTCTTTGCCATTTGGATTTGGAGGTAGGCGATCCAGCTTAACCATTATGTTAACATCTATAGAACCTTCAACCATGCTGTGATTTAAAGTGGTTTCTATTTCTGTTCTTTCGTTTTCAGCGAAATCCTTCATGCCCATCAACTTCAAGTAGAGAATCCTTAAAGGATGACCGGTGGGGAGCATTTCAAAGTATTTAGCTTTATCGTTTTTAAAAAAGAAAGGTTGTTTTTTTATCGTTTCAAAGCGAATTTTCACAACCTCTGCTAAAGTATTCAGATATGCGGTTATTCTCTTTGCTCTGCCATCTAATTCTCGCTGCGGAATAGGCTCGTATTGCAGCTTATATTCCTCTGCATAAATTTTGCGGAATCTCTCCAAAAGTAAGTCATCCACCAAAGAAACAACAGAAGATATTCCAAACGGAGCTACCCTTGCAGGAGTATCCGCCGTATAACAAGTTCCCATCACAGGGATATGAAAAGTATGCAATGCAGAAAACATAGTCTATGGAATGTAGAAAATTACTGTTGCAAATTCCATCTTATATGTTCATCTATAAAATCGTTGCCGTTGAATTTTAAACCAAAATACTTTTTCATTTTTTCCAAAGAGAATAGGTAGGGTTCCTTGCCCCAGCCTTTGTCTTCTTCTTCAATAACGGCTTTTGTTCCGGGGCACATCGCGATGGCACGCTCCGCTATGCTCTTCCAGCTTATCCATTCCGTACCAAGTCCAAAGAACACCTCCTCATTCAGGTCGCTTTCCAAAACAGCAGCATAGAGCTTTGCCAACTGGGAGGCGTGTATAAACTGCGTGCCATCGTGCTTTGTTAAACGCACAGTCAGGTTTTCTTTCACCGCTTTGGTTATGTTAAAAAACCTGCGGTCGGGTTGGGTTATACCATCCGGGAAAGCCAAATGCCCAAAAGTATAACCGGGGCGAATTACATTTCGCTTCATCTCAACGCTCGGAAAATTTTCCCCATAGCCTTTTGAAAAACCGAGAACATAAGCCTCGCCAGCGAGTTTTGTCGAGCCATATAAATCTTGCGGTATGCAAACCATATTCTCGCTTGCATTGCCGCGAATTTTGCCAAAAGCCGCCGTGCTGGATGTGTATATGAATTTTTTGCAACCGCTTTGCGCAGCGAATTCCAAGAGTTGAACGGTAGCGGCGGTGTCGTTTGCGAGCATAGAGAGCGGGGTTTCGCCCCAGCCAAGCGCAATATGAACGCAAGCATCGCAACCTTCCAACCCCTTTTTTATAGCTTCTGAATCCAGCAAACCCGCGGCTATCATCTCTACATTTTTATGCGCTGCCAAACTTGGAATTTTACCGGGATTCCTCGCTAGAATTCTAAGGCTATGGCACTGTTCCAAAAATTCTTTTGCAACAAAATGCCCAATAAAACCAGTGCCTCCTGTTAAAAAGACCTTCACCTTACCTCACAACTGCGCGTATTGTTTGGGTGCCTATTTTCACAATATACATTCCTTTTGTCTGAACTGGAATTCTCAGAATTATAGAATTTCCAGAATTGGTTGAGTATATTTGCTTGCCTTGCAGGGTGTACACTTGGACTTTTGTGTTTCTTGGCACGTTTTCCAGCATTATGGCGTTGCCAGCCGCTTGCACTCGGATGCTACCTGTCGCTATTTGCGGGAGGACGGGTTCTACCGCATCCACTACTTGAATGCTCAATTCAACATCCAGCAAAACGTGGTAATTTTCGGTATCGTTTGGCGTATATTTCGCAAAGTGCTTTTGCTGCCCGGCTGTGTCAACAGAGGCGGTGGGGTTTTGCCACTCCCAGCCTGCGGGCAGCGCGATATCCGCCAGCGTTTGCTCTGCCGTGGCGGTTAAGTTTGCAGGGGTTGCAGGGGTTGGGGTTGCTTTTGCTATGGTGAACTCGCCTCTCCACGCTCCGATGTAGGCGGCGGTATCCGGAAGGGTTACCCTGATTATGTAGTCGCCTGCGTTTGTGGGGGGCGTTTCTGTTTGCGGATACCCCGTGCCGGCGTATTCGTAAACGAAAGTGCCTGCGTATGGCGGGGCGGTTGCGGTTCCGGTGTAGCCGCTTTTGGGGGTGCCGTCATAAATGTAATCTTGCTTTGTCAGCCCGGTGATGACTACTTCGCCTTTGGCAGTTGCCTCAAAGGTTATGGTTACTGTGATGTTGGCGTAGTTTTGGCTTGTCACAGTGATTTGCTGCGTTGCCGTGCCGCTTGTTTTGCCTACTCCTTTGTAGGATAGTAGGCTTTCTTGGTCAAGCGCTGGCTGGGCGGCTAGGATGTTGTTGTCGTCTTTGAATGCTCCTGACGAGTAGGTTAGTTTGCCGTGGTCGTTTTTGTTTAGGGCTAGTGTGTGCAGGCTGTATGTGTGCGTTTCGGTAGTTGCGGCTGAGATTTGGATGTGAGGAGGGGCGGTGTTCTCCAAGCCTGTTGCCTTGTTTACCGTTATTGCTACGCTAATTCCTGTCAAAGTATTGTAATTCTCCGTGTCTGTCGGGGTATATTTTGCCGTGTGCGTTGGCGTTCCTGCATTGCCCACAGGTGTTGTTGTTACGCTTTCCCAAGCCCAGCCAGTAGGCAGCGAGACGTTTGCCAGCGTTTGTCCGTAAGTAGCGGTTAAGCCTATGGGAGTTTGGGTGGTTATTTTGTTCACTGCAACATCAATGGGGATAAAGCCTGTGTTTGTGCCGTTGGCGTAGTAAATGCCTTTACGCATATCCCATCTTGCAGTTGTTGGAGAGAGTGCGAAAATATTGGTATTATCCAATGCCGTGTATGTGGTAGTTCCTGCCGATTTGTTCCACGCAACTATTGCAGGATTGTCGCTTGTGATATAATCACCGTATATAACATTGGTAACAGCAGTGCCGTAGGCGAACACAACTCCACCTGTTAAAGTAACAGTGCCAGTGTTTCTATAAACCGCGTAGCCGGCTTTTGCCAAAACCGTGCCGCCGCTTATGTTCACCGCTCC
>Ga0182472_107304_pt1 | contig 13210 bp, 11 predicted proteins | sample TergutNc150P3_FD_120804 | JGI IMG/M metagenome (GOLD analysis project Ga0182472, IMG submission 120804)
CTGATATTTGCGGATATATAAATATTCGCGGGCAAATTTTGCTTGTGGTTAATTTGCGCGAAACCTTTGGCTTTGACCAAGGGCATAAAATGGGCGTGGGAAGCGCGAGCAAAGTGGTTGTGTTTAAACACAGTGTGGACGAACCATTTGGCATTCTGGTAGACGAAGTTTGCGATGTGGTTTCTGTTGAACAGAGCCGCATTGTAGATAGGCGAGCTAACGAAGCAGTTGCAGATTCCGTTAAAGAATTCCGCCGTGCCAAAGATGGCATTGTTATGGGAGTTTGTCCATTGGAAAGAGAATTGCTTTTGGTTTTGAATGCCCGCCATATTCTGGGAAAACATAATTCAAAAGCAGATAAGGCTGCCTGATGTGTCCAAAACAATAGCTATTTGCAATCAAAAAGGTGGCGTTGGCAAAACAACAACTGCGGTTAATTTAGCCGCGTGTTTTGCTGCGCTAGAAAAAAAAACTCTTTTAGTTGATATTGACCCGCAGGCAAATGCGAGCCAAAGCGTTGGTATAAACGAGGTTCAAGAAGAAGATATTTACGAAGCTCTTGTTTTGGCAGAAAAACCAGAAGAGTTGGTACCAGAAAAACTGTGTGAAATTATAAAATCGGCAAATCAAGAATATAAACTCAAATATTTGAGCATTATGCCTTCCAGCCCAGGTCTTGCAAAACTGGAAATGGAACTTGTAAATGCCCTTAATAGAGAACGCAGGCTGCAAAGGCTTATTCAAGCTATAAAATCCGCTTACGAATACATTGTAATTGATGCTCCTCCTAGCCTTAATTTATTGACTATAAATACCCTAACTGCGGCAAATAGCGTTATTATACCAGTTCAATGCGAATATTTTTCGCTTCAGGGGGTAGCCGAGCTTTTAAACACAATAACGCTCGTGCAAAATAATCTAAATTCTAATTTGAAGATTGAGGGTGCACTTTTAACTATGTTCGATTCCAGAAATTCTCTTTCAAAGCAGGTAGCAGATGATGTGCGCAAAAATTTTCCGGGCAGGGTTTTTGATTCAATAATCCCGCGCAATGTGAAACTCGCAGAAGCACCGTCTTTTGGCAAGCCTGTTTTGCTTTACGATATTCAGAGCGCAGGCTGCGTGGCTTATATGAAATTTGCGGAGGAATTGCTAAATGGGTAAGAAAGCTATGGGTGGTGGTGGTTTGGCATCTATAATTCGCGACCATTCCGTGAATATTGAAAGCATTACAACAGAAAGACCAGGCGATGCAACAAAAATTTTACTTGAGCAAATAGATGCAAACCCGTTTCAGCCTCGCAAGCATTTTAAAGAGGATTCTTTGCATGAGCTTGCAGAGAGCATAAAGCAGCACGGAATTTTAGAACCGGTTTTACTCAGAAAAAATGCGGGGCGCTATCAGATTGTGAGTGGCGAACGCAGGGTTAGAGCTGCTAAAATTGCAGGGATTAACGAAATAGAAGCTAGGGTTTTTGATTTGCTTTCTGATAAAACAATGGCAGAATGGGCAATTATAGAAAACATACAGCGCGAAGACCTTAACCCTATAGAAATAGCGGATTCATATCAGCAACTTTTGGATTATCACGGATATACTCACGAAGATTTGGCAATGAGGCTTAATAAATCCAGAGCAGCAGTTACCAATTCGCTTCGTTTGTTAAAATTGCCAGAGCAGGTTAAAATGTGGATTGGCGAAGGTAAGCTCTCGGCAGGTGCGGCACGCCCTCTGCTTTCGCCAAACATAAAAAACCCCGAAAAGGCTGCAAGGGAAATTATTGAAAAAGGTCTTTCGGCAAGAGATGCAGAAATTCTTGCTCAAAAATTGGAAAGGAACAAAATCAAAAAAAATAAAATTGATTCTACAATAGACCCTGATATGCAAAATTTTTTGAATTTTTTGCAAAATGCCTTTGGAACAAAGGTTGAGTGCAAAAGGAATGCTATAGTAATTCATTATTCTTCTTACAGTGATTTAACTAGAATTCAACAATCCATAAATCCGAGGAATGTATGAAAAAATTATACACCATACAGATAATCCCAGAAGGCTCAACAAAAGTGCGTACATATCGCATTAAACGGATTTGGCTCAAAATGTTCACTTGGCTTATTAGCCTTGTTGCTATTTTGCTTTGCATACTTATATGGAAATTCACAGGAATAAATATGCAGCTTGCAAATTCATGGAAATTGAAAGCAGATAATGAATGGCTAATGGAACGCCACACTGAATATGAATCTGCTTTTTCAAATTTAGATTCTATTTACGCCATAGAAAACCAAATACAAAATATTTTAAGCACATATTTGGAAAACGATTCAAATAAAATTCGCTCCATTCTAGATAAAAATCGCCTTATGCACACTTCATCTAGAAAAGTTAAGTTAGATACAGATTTTGAGGCGGAAGTTACTTTGAATAGACAAAGTTTGGATGTGTTTCCCAATATGCTTCCCGTTATGGGAGTAATCAGCAGGCATTTTTCAGAGGAGCATCAAGCTACAGATTTTGCGGCGGCAATGAATGAGCCTGTTTTTTCCACAGCCAGCGGGAAAATTATTTTCGCAGGAGATAATGGTAATTTGGGGCTTGTGGTTGAAATAGACCACGGGGGAGGATTTATAACCCGCTATGCTCATTTATCCCGAATTTCCGCAAAAAAGGGAACGAACGTACGTAAAAGTGAAATCATTGGCTTTGTTGGCAACACAGGTAATTCCAGCGGCCCTCATTTGCATTATGAAGTTATGTTCAACGGAAAGTTAGTGGATCCGGAATTGTATTTTTAAAGGAGGATAACCATGGCTCAGAAGGAATATTCGGTAGGCTATGCGCTGTTTATAGCGTGTGCAGCCGCTATAGGTGGCTTTCTGTTCGGTTTTGATACTTCCGTGATAAACGGAACCCTAGATGCCTTGAGGTTCAAACTCGGCGCAAACGAAGCTCAACTTGGGCTTGCGGCATCAATAGCCGTTTTGGGAGCGGCAGTCGGTGCGTTCTTTGCAGGTGCCTTGGCAGACAAATTTGGGCGCCGCAGGGTTATGATAACGTCTAGCGTTCTCTTTTTAATCAGCGCAATAGGTTCTGGCAATCCATACTTTTTCACAACTGCGGGAACTGCGACAAATATGATAGAATTTATCGTTTGGCGTGTGATTGGCGGAGTAGGCGTTGGAGCAGCGAGCATTATTGTTCCGGCTTATATCGCAGAAATTGCCCCCGCGCCTCTGCGTGGCAGGCTTGCTACCATGCAGCAGTTCGCTATAGTCATAGGCATTTTTGCTGCACTTCTCTCAAACTATTTCCTAGGCGAAATTGCCGGCGGCGGAGCGGTGGTTATGGATCACACAACTCGTTTAGCCAGTGATGTTACAAGAATCGGTTCTTTTGAAACTTGGCAGTGGATGTTTTGGATAGAGTGCATTCCTGCGGTTCTTTATGGTTTGCTCGTTTTGTTTATTCCCGAAAGCCCTCGTTATTTGGTAGCTCGCAAACAGCCCAAAAAAGCAGGCGAAATTTTAAGCAAAATTCTCTCACCTAGCGTTGTAGCTCAAAAAATAGAAGACATTAAAAAAAGTTTGCACTCCGAAGTGGCTCCAAAATTCAGCGACTTGCTCGAAAAAGTTTCCGGCAAAACTCGCTTGGCTCCCATTGTCTGGGTTGGAATAGGCATTGCGGCATTGCAGCAATTTGTTGGCATAAATGTGATTTTCTATTACGGCAATGTTCTGTGGGAATCAGTTGGCTTTACGCAACAAGATGCCATGAAAACAAGCGTTCTCTCTTCTGTTGTAAACATAGCCAGCACCGTTATAGCCATAGCTTTGGTAGATAGACTTGGCAGAAAACCCCTGCTTTTGGCAGGTTCTGTTGGAATGTTTGTCACTCTTGGCATTATGGCTGCTATATTCGGCACAGCAGGTTTGGACACTCACGGCAATCCAGAAATTAGCGGTGCTGTTGCTTACATTGCGGTGATATCTGCAAATTTCTACGTGGTGTTTTTTGCATTTTCGTGGGGACCCGTGTGTTGGGTATTGCTCGGCGAAATGTTCAACAACCGTATACGTGGCGCAGCACTTGCCTTGGGTGGGTTGTCGCAATGGATTTCCAACTTTGCAATATCAAGCTCTTTCCCAATTTTGCTAGCAAAAATAGGCCTCGGCGGTGCTTATGGCATTTACAGCTTCTTTGCCTTTGTGAGCATATTCTTTGTTTTGAAAAAGGTTCAAGAGACAAAGGGAAAGGAATTGGAGGATATGTAAAATAACGGCTATATGAAATATTCATTTATGCCGTTATATAAAATATCTCTGAGAGTAATGCTATCTAGGTATGTGTTTATAGTCTTTTCAAGACCATTCCATATCCATAAGGTTTTGTAATATTCGTTTTTGTCACATGGATTTGACTCATCAACTGGAAACAGCCCTCCCTCGGTAATCCTTAAAATTTGACCTACCGTGTACTTATCTGGCTCTTTTGCCAGCATATATCCACCCTTGTTACCGCGATTGGTACGCAGAATGTCGGGCTGGCTCAGTAAGGTAACAATTTGCTCAAGATATTTCTTGGAAATGCCCTGCCTTTCAGAAATATCTTTTAAGGAAATAAAACCTTCGCTCTTATGCTCAGCTAAATCCAGAAGCATGCAAAGAGAATATCGCCCTTTTGTAGATATTTTCACAATTTTACCTGTAATGCTTTATACATTAACGATAATATAGTAAGTAAGATTAATTAAATATTTGGATATGTGGTATAATAATTTTTTATTTTTTATATTAAGCACGTGGCAAAAATTGTAGGAAAAGAACAACTTTCAAGCGATGTGCATAAGTTGGTTGTTGAGGCTCCCCTTATAGCAGAAGAGAGGCTGGCGGGGCAGTTTATAATTTTGCAAACAGATTTAGAGGCAGGGGAGAGAATTCCGCTCACAATAGCAGATGCAAATAGAGAAAATGGCACAATAACCCTGATTGTTCAGGCAGTGGGCAAAACAACAATGGATTTATCACAATTAAATGTTGGAGATGATATTCCAGTTTTAACAGGTCCCCTTGGTTCTCCCACACATATAGAGAATTTTGGGCACGCGGTTTGCGTTTGTGGCGGTATTGGTGCTGCACCCATATACCCTATAGCACAGGCTCTCAAAAAAGCCGGCAACAAAGTGAGCGTTATTTTGGGTGCAAGGCAAAAAAATTTGATAATAATGGAAAGTGAACTGAAAAGCGTTTGTGATGAAATGATAATATGCACAGACGATGGTTCTTATGGGCGCAAATGCTTGGTGACGAAGCCCTTAAAGGAACTCTGTGAAAATTGCAAACCTAATTTTGCCATAGCTATTGGTCCTCCTATAATGATGAAATTCTGCGCAGAAACAACTCGCCCTTATGGCGTTAAAACTTATGCAAGCCTTAACAGCATTATGGTGGATGGCACTGGAATGTGCGGCTGTTGCCGAGTGACGGTTGGAGGTGAGGTTAAATTTGTGTGCGTGGATGGTCCTGAATTTGATGCTCACAAGGTTGATTGGGAAAATATGATGAAAAGAATGGGAACTTATAAGCAGCACGAGGCTCTGGCTTTGGCAAAAAGGTGTGGATGCAAATGAATATTTACTGGTTTTTTCAAATAATTCTAGGGCTTTTGGGGCTTAGCTTGCTTGTTTTTATACACGAGCTTGGGCATTTTTTAGCGGCTAAATATTGCGGAGTTAGGGTTTTAACTTTTTCAATAGGCTTTGGAAAAAAGCTTTTAAAGGTGAATAAAAACGGAACTGTTTATTGTATATCTGCCATTCCATTTGGCGGCTACGTGGCAATGGCTGGCGAAAATCCTGAACAAGTTCGCGAAAACAGACCAGACGATTTTCACGTGCAGCCTATTTGGAAAAGAGCATTGATAGCTTTTGCAGGTCCTGCTTTTAACATAGTTTTTGCTTATGCAATATTAACTGGAATTTATATGATAGGCAACCCCGAACCTGTGTCTGACAAGCTGGTGATTGGCATTGTGGAACACGGCGGTGCAGCGGAAGAAGCCGGCATTGCAAGCGGCGACACAATTTTTACCATAGATGGAAAAAAAATAGAGGGTTGGGAAAAATTTCGCGAGGAAATGGGCATTAGCATTTCCAGAAGCATTGCTTTGGAGATTGGAACAAAAAAAGGCAGAAAAACAGTGAATATAGTTCCAAAAGAATTAAGAGATTTAGGTATTGGTACTGCTGGCATTCACCCAAGGCACAGAGTTTTTGCGGCAGCAGAGCCTTTGGAAAATTCTCCTGCAGGCAAAGCCGGCATAAAGCAAAACGATACCATTTTAAGCGTGGATGGTTACACAATAGGTTATTACCAAGATATGATAGACATAATTTCGGCATCTGATGGCAGTGCGGTTGAGGTTGTGTATTCAAGAGCTAATAAAGATGGCAAAACAGATACTTTGAGTGCATCAATAAATCCGCTTTGGAATGAGGAGGCAGAGCGTTATTTAATTGGAATCCAAATGGGGCTTGCTCAATTTGATGAATTGCAGGTGGTTCACAAGCCACTAGGTGCAGCCCTTGCGATGGCGGCAAAAAAGAGCATTAGCATGGGAACCAGCGTGTTTCGCTATATTCACCGCATTATAATAGGAGAGGTTAAATTGAAAGCTATGAGCGGGCCGGTTGGCATTGTGCAGGTTATAGGTTTGGTGTGGCTTGAGAATTTGCAAAAGGCTGTATTTTTGCTTGCTCTTATAAGCATAAATTTAGGTGTTATGAATTTGCTGCCCCTTGCCATAACAGATGGCGGTCTTCTTTTGTTTTTGCTGATTGAAAAAATAAGAGGCAAACCGCTTTCTCAAAAAAATCAAGCTCGCATTCAACAAGCAGCAACAGCGTTTTTTATAGCCTTGTTCGTTTATATAACCTTTGTGGATTTTAGCAGAGGCTCAATGTTGATGAAGTAGCTGATACAGCACAGCTTTTTGGGCGTGCAGGCGGTTTTCTGCTTCTTCGTAACTTAAATTCACTTGCAAATTGTCCATAACGCTGTCTGTTATTTCTTCGCCCCTGTGGGCAGGCAGGCAATGAGTTACCTTGCAATGTTTTGGTGCGAGTGCAAGCAGATCATCGTTAATTTGAAAAGGCAAAAAATGTTCCTTCTTTGAATTTTTCTGCTCTTCTTGCCCCATGCTAACCCACACATCACTGTAAAGAATATCTGCATCTTTAACGGCTTCTTTTGGGTCGTTTACAATTCTGTACTTTGTACCCCTACTTTCAAACAAGGGCGCACAAATTTTTATCACTTCGCTTTTTAGTTCATAGCCTTTGGGGCAGGCAAGGGTAAAATTCATGTTCAACTTGGCACATAAATTCATAATGGAATTTGCAACATTATTTCCATCTCCTATAAAGGCAACGGTTTTCCCGCTTAAATTGCTGCCAAACTGTTCTATGCACATTTGCCCAAAAGCCAAGGCTTGGCAAGGGTGAGAGTCGTCTGTTAAGGCATTTATAATTGGAATGTTACCATATTCAGCAAGCTCCTCCACAAGACTTTGCTTAAAGCAACGAACCACAAGCCCGTCCACCCAGCGCGAGAGGCACCTTGCAACGTCTTTAACGTCTTCTCTTTTGCCAATGCTATCTGGGTTTAGAAACACGGGCATTCCTCCAAGCTGGTAAATTCCCACTTGAAATGTGACAATGGTTCTGAGCGAGTTTTTTTCAAAAAACATTCCCACGGTTTTACCCTTTATATGCTCAGAATATACGCCATTTTTAACCTCCTGCTTTAAACGAATGGCTATATTTATTGTTTCCAGAATGCGGTTGGCATCCCAGTCGCGCAGGCAAAGCAAATGTTTTGAACGGTCCATATATTATTCCGTGAAAAAAAACAAATAATATAGAAAAATACTTATTTAAATTTCGTTCTCAATTACCTCCAATAGCCTCATTATATCTTTAGGATACACTTCTCCAATATTGCCAATACGGAAAGTATCTGCTTGCGAGATTTTTCCCGGATATAATATAAAACCGAGTTTCTTTATAGCTTTATAAAAAGTGTCAAAGTTAAAATTTGGATTTGGATATAAAAAAGAAGTGATTATGGAAGATTGCAATTCTTTTGGCAAAAGAGGTCTAAAACCAAGTTCCTTCATTCCATTAACTAGCAACTGCTGATTTTTGCAGTATCTTTTATGGCGAACTTCTATTCCACCTTCCGCTTCAAGTTCATCCAAGGCTTGGTAAAATGCCCTTACTATATGAGTGGGGGAGGTGTAGCGCCATTTTCCAGACTTGTCCATTTCCCTCCACTGATCATATAAATCTAGGCACAGGGAACGGGCATTGTCTTTGCATTTTAGCAATTCTTCTTTTTTGGCAATAACAAAGGCAAAACCAGGAACTCCTTGAATGCACTTGTTGGAAGAGCTAATCAAAAAATCAATATCGTGGTCAGCCATATCAAGCGGCATCCCGCCAAAAGAACTCATGGCATCCAGAATAAAAACATTGCCGTGTTCTTTGACCACTTTGGCAATTTCTGAAAGCGGGTTAAGCATACCAGTTGTGGTTTCGCAATGAACCAACGCAGTATGCGTAATGTCTGGATTTTCGCCGAGAATTTTTGATAGGATTTCTGGTTTGGGTGCTTCTATTTCCAAGCATGGATATGCTGTATGGTTAAGTTTCAATGCTTTTGCCATTTGCATCATTCGGTCGCCATAAGCACCATTGGTTATAACCAGCAGTTTGCCGTTTTGCGGTACCACAGTGCCTAGTGTAGCTTCAACAGAAAAAGAACCACTGCCTTGCATTAGCACAGCAGTATAGTCTTCAACTTTTTTAGACGCTAATGCTATCAAGCGGCGGCGAATATTTTGAACAATATCCTCGTTATAATCGGCATCCCATGTACACCAGTCTCTAAGCAACGCATTCCTCACGGATTTTGAAGTTGAGAGAGGGCCTGGTGTTAAAAGTAAATATGGATTATCAGGGATAAATTCGTACATATAGCTAAACTCCTTTTTTTTGGTTAAGTGATTCTATCAAGGCAGGCAATGAGCTTATGTCTTCAATCACATAGTCTGCTCCGGCTCCTATATATTTTTGCCTTGCAATTTTTTCGTCTCCATCCAAAGCGAGCAGCATGCTGGAGCCGTTCAATACGCCAACAGATAAACATCCTGCATTTTTTCCTTCTTGCATATCAGCTTCGGTATCTCCTACTTTTAGCGTATTATGTATGGATATTTTGCCAAGTTTTTCCAGATTGCGCCAAAGCATATATGGGTATGGGCGTCCCACCCCATTGCAATCATCTGGGCAAACTATGCAATCCGGTGCGTAACCATTTTCTTTTGCTAGTGGCGCAACTTCATCCATCATAGCGCGAGTGTATCCGGTTGTTGAACCTATTGCTATTCCCATTTTTCTAATATGCTCAACTGCTTCAACAACTCCGGGCAGAGGGTAGGCATATTTGGCTAATATTTCAAAAAGGGCTGGTTCAAAACGGGCATAGATTTGGTCAACGTCTTCTTGCGTATATGAGTGCCCCATATTTTCCAGCATTTTTTCAATATGCTTTCGTTTAGATAATCCCATTGGTGCGCGGATTTCTTCAATGCTCGCTTTTATGCCAAAAGCTTCAAAGGCAACAATAAAAGCGTTTATAGGAGCAAAGCTCCCGTAATCCACCGTTGTTCCTGCCCAATCCAAAATAATTGCATCTATTCTGCTCATCTACGTTTTCTCCTTTATTATGTGATACAACATTCTAACGGCAACATTTATTATGAGTATCAATAAACTCATTGCAGCTGCCTGGCTTATATCTCCAGCTTCTTCCATGTGGGTAATGGCAATTGAGGCTATTTTGAAATTTGCGCTATACAAAAAAACAATTGCCGAAACTGTTACCATTGAATTGACAAAATAATACATTGCTATTTCGGCAATAGCGTGAGTGGATAATGGAACGCTCACACGAAAAAAAGTTCGCCATCGCGGAATGCGCATACTCTCTGCGACCATTTCAAATTCTCTATCCAGTTTTTTCAAGGCTCCAGTTGCTGTTAAATAAGGAACGGAAAAATAGTGCATAATATTTGAAAGCACAAGTATTATAATGGTGCCATAAATAAAATTCAATGGATTACTCCCAGAATTAAAGAAGAATATAAAAGAAACCCCAATAACCATGCCGGGCACGGCAAGAGGTAAAAGAGAGAGCAATTTGCCATATTTTGTCAAAATTCCAAAGCCTTCGGCTTTTTCCATCATATACGCATATAAAAAAACAAAAACAGCACCAAAAATAGCAGTGGCAACACTCATCAACACGGAATTGAAAAAGCAATCGATGCCACCATTTGATTGATTAAAGATAAAATGTTTTAAAGTGAGGTTAAGGTCGTAAGGGTAGTAAGTTGTGAAAGCACCTATAAAGAGCGAAATTATCAGCAATATAAAGAATGTGGCTATAAATCCGCAGAACAGAAAAAACATTAAATCGCGAACAGGATTTTTGCTAATTGTGAGCGGAATGGTTTTTGCATTGAGTGTGCTGGTATTTTTGTTTGACACAAAACGCCCGGTGATAAATGAAATAATAGCTGGGATAAGCAACAAGGTACCTACCACTGCCCCCATATTCATATTGAACTGCCCAGCTATTTGCTTGTAAATATCGGTTGCGAGCACATTGTAGTTCCCGCCTATAACTTTTGGTGCACCAAAATCTGTAAATGCAAGAGTGAAGCAAACAAAAATGGTATTGACAACAGTATATTTCATTTCGGGCAGCGTTACGTGCAAAAATTGCCGCAAAGGTTTTACCCCCATAACCTCGCAGGCTTCGTACAACCTGCCATCCACATATTCAAGAGCAACGAGAAACAGCAAAAAAGCCTGTGGAAAGGTGTAGATAATTTCAGAGATGATAATACCATTGCGTCCGTAAAGCACAATATCAAAACCGAGGCGGGTAATAATGCCCTGCCTTCCAAATATATACACCAAGCCAAGCGCATGAACAACCGTTGGAATGAAAATAGGAACCAAAGCGACATATTTAAAAAAGCTCTTCCCCAAAATATTGGTTCGCGTTATGGCATAAGCGTAAAGAAAACCAAATGCCGTGCTAAAAATTGTAGTTACAAGCGATATATTGATGGTATTCCACACCGAAACGCTAAGCGATGGATTGCCAAAATAGCTTTTATAGTTTGCGAGTCCTATAAAGGTACCGGTTTCTCCAGTAAAAGCTTTTGAAAAAAGCGTTCCGAGTGGGAAAATAAATGCTATTGTAAAAATAGTGAGGACAAGCAACAATACACAGAACTGCGCTGTGTTAAAGCGTGCAAAACCCCTCTTAATTGAATATGTTGTCGTCATAATGAAATTGATTCATTAAATGTACTTTTAAAATATTAAGATTTGGTGAAGGCTTGGTAAAATTTTTGTAACGTTACAATTTTCTAAATTCCAAGCATGGATTCTTCTAATTTTATCAAAGATTTTATAGTTGAGGATTTGGGCAACAAACGCTATAATTCTGTGCACACAAGGTTTCCGCCAGAGCCAAACGGATATTTGCATATTGGGCACGCCAAGAGTATATGCATAAATTTTGGCATTTCAAAGCAATTTGATGGCGTATGCAATTTGCGCTTTGACGACACAAACCCTGCAAAAGAAGATGTTGAATATGTGGATAGCATAAAAGAAGACGTTAAGTGGCTAGGTTTTGACTGGAAAGAAAATGAATTTTATGCGAGTGACTATTATGGCTTGTGCTATGAGTTTGCCGAGCAGCTTATTTTAGCGGGAAAGGCTTATGTTTGCCACTTAAAAGGCGATGATGTTGGCAAATACAGAGGCACTCTCACAACCATAGGCCAGCCAAGCCCTTGGCGAGACAGGCCAGCAAGCGAAAATTTGGAAATTTTTCACAAAATGAAAGCAGGGGAGCTAGAAGAGGGCGAAGCCTTTTTGCGTGCCAAAATAGATATGTCAAGCCCGAATATGAATATGCGCGATCCTGCAATTTACCGCATAAAAAAAACAAGCCATCACCGCACTGGTAATACATGGGTTATTTACCCCATGTACGATTATGCCCATCCAATAGGCGACTGGATAGAAAGCATAACTCATAGTATATGCACCTTGGAATTTGAAGACCACCGCCCTCTTTATGAATGGGTGCTGAACGAAATCAAAGTCATAATAGACAATGGCTATGTACCAAGCCACAAAATGCATTCTGCCTTGCCGCGCCAAATTGAATTTGCTCGCCTTAATTTAACCTACACAGTTATGAGCAAAAGGCTTTTGAGGGAACTTGTTGAAAGTGGTAGCGTTCTTGGCTGGGACGACCCCAGAATGCCCACAATAAGCGGACTTCGCCGCAGAGGCTACACGCCAAGCTCCATTCGTGAATTCGCAGACAGAATTGGAGTTGCCAAAACCGATAGCATAGTGGACATTCAACTTCTTTATTTTTGCATAAGAGAAGAACTGAACAAAAGTGCGCAAAGAGCTATGGTTATTTTAGATCCTTTGAAAGTTGTGATAACAAATTGGGAAGATGGCAGGGAAGAAGTTTTTGAGGCGGAAAACAATCCTGAAAATTTGAAGATGGGTGCAAGGAAAATAGTTTTTGGCAAGGAGATTTACATAGAGCACGAAGATTTTATGGAAAATCCTCCAAAAAAATACTTTAGGCTTTCCCCTGGTTCAGAAGTTCGTTTGAAGGGTGCATATTATATTCGTTGCGAGCAGGTGATTAAAGACTCTGACGGAAAAATAATTGAGCTGCATTGCACTTATGATCCAGAAAGCAGGGGAGGCGAAACTGCGGATGCCCGCAAGGTAAAAGGAACCCTGCACTGGGTTAATTGCATAGATGCAGTTGATGTTGAGGTTAGGTTGTTTGAAAATCTCTTCACATTGGAAAATCCTGGGGCAATTCCAGAGGGTAAAAATTATATGGATTATGTGGATAAAAATTCCATGACGGTTAAATGTGCCAAGGCAGAACCATTGCTTTCGAGCGTAAAGCCTTACGATAGGTTTCAGTTTGTTCGTCACGGTTATTTTTGCGTTGATTCCAAAGATTTCACTCCCAAAAAACCTGTGTTTAACCGTATAGTAAATTTGAAGGATAGCTGGGGCAAAATTTCTCA
>Ga0182472_107309_pt1 | contig 13131 bp, 14 predicted proteins | sample TergutNc150P3_FD_120804 | JGI IMG/M metagenome (GOLD analysis project Ga0182472, IMG submission 120804)
TTGCGGGCCTACAGAACCGGGTTCGCCGTTGCTCAGTTCGCCTACATTTGTGCCATCGCAGAAAACATCGTAGCCTCCAGATGCCTTTGGTTGAACAGTGCAATTTGTGCCGTTCTTGCCATCGTCTCCAGAGCAAGAAAAAGTGAATGCCAAGGCAAGTACAAAGCTTGCTATAAATGCGGTTTTGGTGAGTTGGTTTTTCATTATTTTCCTTGTATTGAAGGGTTTCAAATATAAATATAGTTATTTCTAATAAAAAGGGCAACGTTTACTATATTACCTGCAATGAGTGAAATTTTTCCCAGACCTTTTAATGCGGATTATGAACTTCTTGGCATACTCGGAAAGGGTGGCATGGGAAGCGTATATAAGGCAAAGCAAGTTAAGTTGAATAGGACTGTTGCTTTAAAGGTTTTGCATATAGAGGGCGATAGCGAAGAAGAAAAAGAGGCTGAAAAACGCTTTTATAGCGAAGCCCAAGCCATGAAGGAGCTAAATCATCAGAATTTGGCAACGGTTTATGACTTTGGAAAGCAAGACGACAAAATATTTATCGCAATGACCTTTGTAGAAGGGGAGTCGCTTTCTGATATTATTAAAAGAGAAAAAAAATTGCCGGTGAAGAATGCCAGTTACATAGCTTGGCAAATAGCGAGAGGCTTGGAATATGCACATGAACGCGGTGTTATACATAGAGACATAAAGCCTTCTAACATAATGATAATGAAGAATAACGCTGTTTGTATAATAGATTTTGGAATTTCAATAACAACAGACTCGCAGAGGCTCACAAACCCAGGTATGACAATGGGAACGCCAGAATATATGTCTCCTGAACAATGCCAAAATAAGAATGTGACCCTGCAAAGTGATATTTACAGTTTTGGAATAGTTTTTTACGAAATGCTTTCTGGCGACCCTCCTTTTGTAGGTGGGTCATCGCTTTCCATTTTAAACAGGCATTTGAGCGAGACACCTAAACCTTTAAGAAAAAAGAATGATGAGGTTTCGGAAGAATTGGAGAGAATAATTTTCAAATGCCTTGAAAAAAAAACAGATCAACGTTATAAAAAATTTGCGATATTTATAGAAGAATTGAAAAATATTATGAATGGTCCAATCCAACAGGAAGCCCCCAAATCCCTTATGGGCAGGCTTTCAAAGGCAGAGCGTATAATGTTTTTGATTTTATGCGTTATTTTGCCATTTTTACTGGTTGTGATGGTACTTCTTTTGTCTTTTAAAAGCACTCCAGAAAATTTGCCTGCAATCAATTACTTAAAGCCAAACCAGTTATGGATGTTGCAAAGCGTTCCATCGGAAATACCTATAAATTCACTTTTTGATGGAGATTTAGGCACTGTATGGATAGTTCAAAAGAATTCTGCTTTAAAGGCAAATAATGGGATTTTAGTAACCATAAGATTTGCAAAGCCTGTTTTTATAAGCAATTTGGGCATTGCGATAGGCGACCAAAGCGACTGGGATAATTTTCAAAAATACAACAAGCCCAAAGATATTTGGATTCGCTATGCGAATTCCACAGTTAAGGAACATAAGGTAAATGAGCAATCTTCCGTGCGAAAAATTTCTTTGGAAGACAAACTTGGCGTTCAATATGTGCCTTGGACTCCTGTGGAAGTAACAGAGCTTATGTTTGAACTTAAAAGCTTTCAAAACGATTCCAAAAACGATGATTTGGCAATTTCAGAAATAAGGATTTTTGGAATGGGGCTTTAGTTATTTACTATATTTAAAATGTGAAGCTTTTTCGCGCTCTTCTTGTTATGGTAGCAGTTGCCGCTGTTGGGGCATCTGTTTATCTCTTTTTTGAAACAGAGCGCAAATATAATGCGTTAAATGAAATAGAGCCTAGGGCAGAAGCTATTTATTCAAGTTGGCTACAGCAGAACAATTGCAATGAAAACCTTGAGCCTTGCCTTGCTTATACGGAACAGTTTTCCGAATGGCGTTCACAGATGAAACAGTACAAAGAACGCAAAGTGCAAAGCCCAGAATTTAAAGCTTATGATTTTTTAAAAAAATTAGATGCACAAAATGTTCCAGATTTGAACTCTGGCGGCTTGGCTTCTCTTGCGGCGGCTTGTGCGGTACTTCTGCTTTTTACATTTTTGATTGTCCGCCTTTTAGGTGGTCAAAAAAAAAACAGAATTCCGTATAGAATAGAGAATTTAAAGAAAGAACCATCTTTTAAGCAGGCTACACCTAAACAAACAACAACTCCTTGGCAGGCAAAACCCATAAAAGTACAGGTGGCATTGCTTCGCAAAGCTGCGGAATGTGCAAAAAGTGAACCTATGCAGGCTATAAGTTACTTGGAGCAAGCCATAGAAGGGAGCCTCGGATCCAAGCTTTCCTCTTCGGCATTACTTTTGAGCGGTAGCTTGCGTTTGAAAAATAAAATGGGCGAAAAGCAGGGTAGGGAAGAGCTTCAAAAAGTTATATCTTCTTCACCTCAAAGTTCAGAAGCAAAAAAAGCACAAATGGTGTTGAATGCTTTCAAATAACATTTTAATTATCTATTTTTAAACTATGTATAACATTATTCGTTTATCAGAGCAGCTTTCTGAAAAACATATAATCATCCACTCGGCAAGCACAAGTGCGGAAGGCGTTTTGCGTGAAATGATGCAAATGCTATCAGATGAATTTAATCCGGACATTTGCGAGGATATTTTGAACGAGGTTTTTGCCCGCGAAAAAGTTAGAAGTACTGGCATTGGTCACGGCATTGCTATTCCTCACGCAAGAACTGCTTTAGTGAAGCAACTGTATTGCGCTGCGGCAACTTCAGAAAATGGCATAGAGTACAAAGCCTTGGATGGTAAGCCTGTGAGTTTGTTTTTCTTAATAATAAGCCCGGATTTCACTGTTGGTCCTCATTTGAACATACTCTCTGCAATAAGTCACTTGGTCAGCAAAAAAGCAAAATTAAGCTCAGAGTTGAACAGTGTTGAATCTCCCGCAGAGTTTATGAAAATTTTAAGAGAAACAGAAGAGAAGTATATAATATAGCAGATGCAATTAGCATCGGAATGAGTGGATTCGAACCACCGACCACTTGAACCCCATTCAAGTACTCTACCAGGCTGAGCTACATTCCGTGGCTCTCCAAAACTAGAAAATTATTTAGTCTGTTCTTATGGTTTGTAGTCCTGCTCTGCCAATAGCAAAGAGAATTCCAACTTCCATATTCCAAGACATATCATCGTCTTTATTGATTATGTATTCATAACCGCATTTTAGACGTATGCGGAATTGGCTCTCGCGGAAAAATATAACACCACCGTTTAAGCTGCCAGCTGGTCCAAAAACATCCATGGAAGAATAATCACCGCCTCTTTTGTTTTTGCCTGGATGTCTAGCTCCTATTTGAGCTTCAACAAAGGGAGTGATTTGCCTTTGAATAAATTGTTGCTCAAAGCCAACCCATCCGCCTATTCCTCCATTGGGAGCGGTGAAGTCAAACTCAAGGGTTAGAGCAGATAGCTCTGCAAATTGAATGCCCATTAAGAAAGAGGGATTTACAAAAGCCCTGTTTTGCTTTTTGAATTCCTCTGTGATTGGACCAAGAATTCCAATGCCAAAACCCATATTGACCCAAGAGGAATGCACGGTTTCTTCGTTGTGAGGCTTGCCAAGCGTTAAAGGTTGTGCAAAAGAAAACGATGCAAGAGCGAGAAGTAGAATTATATAATGCATAAGAGAAATATAGAAAAACGGTTAGCCACTTTACTAAATTCTCTCTATGTTTCGTATTATTCTCCTATTAGTTTCGCTTTTGTTTGCAGCTTCTCCGCGAACTATTAGCCGCGATATGAGCAAGAGAATTATATTTGAAAATCCCGATATTAAAACAAGCTATTCGCCGCTAATGCTTGAAAAAAATTCAAGGTCAGATTCCCTTTTGCCACCTCTTAATGGCGATATGGCTCTCTCAGAGCTTCTTGCTTCAAATCCTAGTTTGTGGAGCATAGAGAATTTGCGCAAAGAAAAGAATATTAGCACAAAATTGAAGGTGAACATAATTTACATAGATGGCATAAGGGAAGAATCGTACTGCGATTTTTCAAAAACGGCAAGTGCTGAAAATTGGAACGTAGACATAGGGGTAGATTTTGTGTCTGGCAGTTCAAACACAGCTGGCATACACGTTCAACAGTGTATAGAATTGATTAGGGATAGCATTGGCTATGCAATAAGAGATTCCTTGGGAAAAACTATGGTTATTCCTCCTAAAAAAATTCTTCAGGAAATTGAAAGAAGCAAAATTCCAGATATAATTTCTACAGATTTGCAAATGAAATTGCTAAAGGCTCACAGGAGCGTTGAAGAAAATGGGCAGTGCCCAAGCGACATAGAGGCTTATCTTATTCTTTTGGATGTGTGGCAGCAAGTTAAGGAAATTGAAATGGATATTCCAACCATAAGCGAAGCTTTGTACAAGAAAACCGTGCAAAGTTGTGCTTTTAGCAGAGAGTGGAACAAAAAATACAGCGAAACAGCCTCATTTCACTGCAATTCAAGCGATGTGTGCGAATATAGCCAAAGCGTGGATGGAAAAACATTTTGGAACTGGAATACTTACAATAACCGCCTTGAATATGAAAGAAAAAAATTTTTATTCTTTGCTTATGGCAAAAAAAGCATTCACAATGGTGGCACAATGTTGGATTTGCGCATAACTCCGCTTTCTTCAAAACTTTTTTTGGAAAGCTACATGAACATCAAAGGCGAGCCGGTGAGTTTGGGGTTGATAATACTGGGTAAAGAATAAAATGATTAACTCAATGTTTGAGTTTCCTTTTATCCAATTCTTTTTTAAACCTCAGCCAATAGTCTTTTCCGAAAAAGAGCAGGTAGTTTGCAAATACAAAAATCAAATTCAGTTGCTGGTAACCAGAATTGAGGAACAACGGAACAACAAACAAAATTCCAGCAATAAAAATCGCTATCCATTTGAATGCTATGGGCAATATAAAGAACAAATGCAATTCTTTATTTGGATTAAGCGTTGCAAGCGCAAAAAAGAAGGAACATTCCATATAGGCAAAGGTTTCAACGGGGGTATTGGTCAAAAATGCTGCAAAAACCGTACAGAGCCAGGCAATAAGAAAATATACTGTTAAAAATAATGAACCCCAAGTGCCCTCAAGCCAAATCATAACATCGTAAAAAAACCAAAGAACAAAAAACACCAGAATATTGCTAGCAAGTGGAATAGCTATGAATGTGAAAATTCTCCAGATTTCTCCTTGAAGAACGGTGTTTGGATATAGAATAAGCCGTTCAATAAAAATCGGTTTTCCCATAACTAAACAAACTCCCAAAGCTTGTATTATTGTTAAAATAAGAGGTAATTTGGGTATAGACAACCATTTAAGGTTTTGGTCTATCCAAACAAGCCAATTGGGAAAAGTTATTTGCCGCATTTATTCTTCAGAAGAAGTTTCAATTTTTTTTATCAAATCTTCAAAAACCTTACCACCGCTTTTTATATTTTCTACCATTATTTTAGCATCGCCAGAAAGCTCGCTATTGGGGAATTTTTTTAGCAATTCTTCAAATGCGAGCAGGGCAAGTGAATCTTTCTTTTCATATTCACTTAGCACAAAACCCTGCATAAAATAAGCCTTGTAAACATCGGGGTCATTTGCCCATAGTTCCGCTATGGCTTTATATTCGTTTACAGATGCAGAGTATGAGCCAAGTTCCTGATAAATATTGGCAAGTTCAAAAGAAGCCGTTTTTTGTGCAGAGTCGTTTTGTGGGAACAAAACCCTTACTTTTTCCCAAAGCAATTTTGCCTTTTGCAAATCACGATTGTCGTATTGGGCTTTAGCCTGTGCTACGAGTTCTGGAAAGTTGCTTGCTACAAATTCCAGACCCCAGGTAGTATCTACAATAGCAACAGGAACAGATTTTTGCAAATTGGCAATTTCCCTTTCTTGAATGCCAGAAAATTCCCTGTACCTAATGTTTTTATAAAGTGATCTTTTAATGCTCTCCCAGTTATTAGCTTGCTCATAATACGGTTTGTTTAGCACAAATTCTCTTTTATACGATATATCTGGAATGCGAAGCCAAACTGCAACGTCTAACTTGGAATCTTCATAACTTTTTGGCAAAAACAAAGAGTCTTTTTCTGCTTCATAAGCCGCTTTTAGTGAATCTTCTGGAACACCTAATGTGTTGGTTAAAAGAGAATCCATTAAAATTCGCGTATAAGCCTGATCGGTTAATTGTCTGGTCCATGCAATATATTCATAAGATTTATCCAGCCCTTTTTCTTTGGCTGCTTTGGCGTAGAGATTTCTTTCTATAAGATTGTTAAGGGCTATTTCTCTACGGAAATATGCGCGTCTTTGAGGTGGAATCTTTGCTTGCAGGTCTAAAACTTCCTTTTCGGTTATAAAAGGCTTACCACCCATGGTGGCAAGAACCACCGAAGAATCCAGAGGAAAATCACCTTTGCTTTCCAATATGGATTTTGTTAGATTTTTAGCTCTGTCCCAGGATTTTAATTGAGGTGGAATAACGGAATCTATGTAAAACACATAATAAGCCTGAGTGTCTGGTGCGCGCAAAATGCTGGTGAATTTTTTTGCTCCCAAATTTGAGATTTCTGCATCAAGCGCGGGGAACATTCCAATGTCCATAATGGCGTGTCCTTGTTTGGCAAGCGGTAATTCGCTGGCTATTTTTGCAAATTCATTCCTTGTAGAAATTCCTTTTATTTTGCTTGCCAAAACAGAGGAATCCAAATTGGAGATGCTTAACAATTTGTACTGAGTTTTTGTTTGAAATTCCTCTGGGTGGGTTTTGTAGTATTCTTCTATGCCGGGAGGTTCTATTTTTACAAGTTCAACATTGTATGCTTTTTTGAGCTTGTCCACTTCTGAACTAGATATTGCACGGCGGCAACTGTCTATAATGGCAGCTCTGTTGGAATCGTTAACCAAAGCTGCGAGGGCAGGTGTTTCTTCCAAAAATAAATCTTCAGCTAATTTCTCACGAAAACTCACAAGTGGCATATCGGCAGAAAGCATAGAAGAATCAGTGTAGCGTTTTTTATTTTTTTTGTAAAAATCCAGCAATGCTTTGTTTGCATGTCCCAAATTTGCCTGCAAATAGAAATAGGAATATATTTGGGCAAGCCTTGAGTTTTCTTCTTCAGCCAGATTTTTTTGAACGGAATTTTGCTCTGCGGCAAACAAAAGGCGTGCAACCTCTGCTGTTCGCCTTGTTTCTGCGGCTTGCTGCAAATCTTGAGCAATGGATTTTTTATCGCGATAAGCTTCTGGTCTAATTGAAGCTAAAAATTCAGCATCAGAAGCGAACAGCGATGTGTTGCCTATTTTAGCTATGGTTTTGTCTTGCGGTGCCGAACTGCAACCAAACAAGGCAAATAGTGAAAAAACGATGATAAAAATTGTAGAAATACTACGCATAAAAACCTCCTAGTTCTTTAGTGATTCCAAAGCCTCTTCCATAGTTTGATAAACATTGAGTAACTTGTTGGCTCCGACAATCTCAATAATCTCAAAAACACTTTCATTTGGGTTTGCTATTCTAAAGGAACCTTCCCTTGATATGAGCATTTTTGATATTCTCAAAATTGCGCCTAGCCCCGTGCTATTTATATAGCGTAATTTTGAAAAATCTGCTACCAAATGCACCAAGCCATTTTTGGATAGTTCCTGCACATATTTTATTATGTCTTGCGCATTGGAACTATCCAAATCTCCTTCCAGCGTTAATAGGAAACAGTCGGGTTGCTCTGCAATAGGCGAAGAAGTTATTTGTATTGTTTCTTCAAGCATTTTATACCTCAACGATTTTGGTTACTTGGACAATGATTTCTGTTTGGCTAAAATCCAAACTAACCGAATTTGAAAGCATTTTAATAAGAGGTATTCCTCTACCTCTTGCAGAATCCGCATCTATTGCGGGGTTTTGATATTTGCTAAAAAGCGTGTCCATCTCTGTTTTGCTTAATTTACCATGTGAATTTTTAGCAACCAGAATAATTTTTTTACGGCTTATGGAAATACTGATGAAAAAATTCTTGCTATCCAAGCCAGAATAATCAACAGCGTTGTTTGCAAGTTCGTCAATTATGGTTTCTATGTGAAAAATCAACTTTGGCTTAAAACCTTTTTTTGCAAGTACTGTACAAATAAACCTTCTCAAAATTGTAACGCAAGTTCTTTGCAGAGGGAGGTTAAACGAAAATAATTCCCTTGAACTTAAAAAATGAAAATCAGATGATGCGGCTTCAGGAGTTGAATAAAAATGGAATACTCTGTCTAATCCCATTATAGACAAGCGGTCTTGCAAAAATTGGGATACGGAACATATAGCCAAATCGCCGCCTCTTTGCTGTAGCAATTTGCGGCAACCCATAAGGGTACCCACGAATGGAGAGTCTATAAAATTTACATTTTCCAAATTTACCACTATAAACATATTGCCGTTGTCTATACATTTGTCAACTGCAGCTTTAAAAGGAACAATGGCAGGAATATCCAGAGAACTGCTAACGCTTATAATGGTGATCCCAGGTTCCATAGAGGAAACAGTTAAGCCTTCTAGTAAAAAATCCGCAGTATTGGAAAGAGTCATTTTTTAGGTCTCCAAATTTTGCGGACTTAAAGATGTTATGAATTCTTTTTTATCAGTTGTTAATATTTCAATGGAAATAACACCTTCGGAAATTCTACAGTTAAAGGAGATCACCGGCAAGGCATGCAAAAATTTTTCCTTTGAAACAATGGAATTGAACCAAGATGAAGATTCTGTTGCTGCTTGCTCTGAAAATTCTTTGCTAAAATTGTGGCTTTTAAGATAATCTCTGAAAAATTCCTGAACAAAAGGAATATAATCCCTATCGGCAGGAAATTCAATGATAAAATTATTATCAGAAGAGGGCATTATGAGGGGTAATATAGAAAAAGTTAATCAAGCAATTTTATCGTTTATTCTATACACAAAGGCTAAAACTCTGGCTACAGCTTCAAAAAGTTCCTCTGGTATAAAAGAAGAAACAGAAACTTTTGAAAGCAAGTTTGCCAAATGGTCGTCTTTGTGTATGGGAACGGCGTTTTCCGTTGCTTTTTCTATTATGCGCTCCGCAAAAGAGCCTCTGCCAGAAGCTACTACTTTTGGAGCCTCTGGTTTACCAAGCTCGTGCTTTAGAGCAACTGCTAGTTTCACTTCTCACCTAAGCCCAAAAAACACTATTAAACCAAATATAAGTGCAAAGAAAGATATGAGATGCATTCGCCAGGCAATTTTAGCATTTACAAGCGGCTTGGAATCGCCAAAGCGACCTTTCCATTTCAATTGAAAATGATGATGTATAGGAGCGCGCAAAAACAGCCTATGCTTATCTGCATAGTCCCATCCACGCAGTTTTTTGTTCAGTTTAAAGTGTCCTATTTGCATAGCTACAGACAAGGCTTCTACCAAAATTATCACGCCAACAATGGGCAAAAACAAAGCGGCTTGCACAAGTATGAACATTATGCCAAGCAGGGCACCAAAACCAATTGAACCTGCATCGCCCATATAAATTTCGGCAGGTGGGCTGTTATACCAAAGATAAGCCAGCAAAGCTCCTATCGAAGCCATTGCTATAGGGAACAATTCATCGCAGCCTTTGGAGTATGGAATATGCAGATAATCGCTGAAAATTGCATTGCCGCTCACATAAGCAACCACGCCCACAAAGAACATTCCAGTTATAAGTGGAATGCTCACAAGACTATCTATGCCATCCGTGAAATTGGTTCCATTTGCGCTAGATGCCACAACAAAAGTTATGAACAGAATAAACAGCCAGTTTGGCAAATGAGGGTACCAATCTTTGGGGTTTATAAAAGGCACGTATAGTTCGCCTGTTAAATCTGGTATGAATTTATAGCAAAATATAGCTATAACAAAACTGAACAGAAAATAGAGAGATATTCTCAATGTTGAGCTAATGCCATTGGCTTTTTCTTCATAATCTTTTTTTGATATTTTTCCAGAATCCACTTGTCTTTTTGTGCGTATCTTTGCAATGTCATCTATTGCGCCTACCACTGAGTAAAGCACCAAGATGGATAGTGCAGCTATTGTGTAGCCGTTAAAGATAGCCGTTACACAAGAAACAACAACAACTATAATCACAAGTAGCAAGCCTCCCATAATGGGTGGCGCATTTTCTTTGAAATCTGACGTTGCTCCTATTTTTTTTAAAAAAGCCATATAGTGCGGCATTGTTAAAAATACCAAAAACGCGGCAAGTATCGCAGCAAGCCCAGCTCTGAAAAGACGGCTGTCAAAAATTGGGTTTGAGGTTAAAACAAAAAGAAATTGAATTAGCATTATGTTTTATTCTCTCCGCGCATCATTATTATTTTACCCGTGCGAACAAATTCCACTATCTCAAATTTTTTGCACAGAGAAACCATAGAATCTATTTTTTCGGAACTTCCAGTTAATTGAATTATCATGGAAACTTCGGTCATATCAACGGTATGAGCTTTAAAATGGTCGCAGAGCTGGAGCAATTCAAATCTCTCTTCTGCTTTGCAACGTATCTTCAAAAGAACAAGTTCTTTTTCAACCACATTTTGCCTTGTGTGGTCTTTTGCTTGTATAACATCAACCAATTTTTCAAGCTGTTGAATTATTTGAGCCAGAATTTCTGGATTGCCGCGCGCCACAATGTTCATGCGGCTAACGGAAGTATCTATTGTTGGCGAAACAACAAGGCTGTCTATATTGTAGCCACGCCTTGAAAACACAAGTGCAATGCGAACCAAGGCACCGGGCTTGTTGGAAACTAAAATGCTTATGGAGTGCGCTGGAAACATATCAAGTGCCTCCTGTTGGTTTTTCCAAAATTTCTTTTGGAGGTTCTATTAAAATATCGTCTATAGATGCTCCCGGCGGAATCATGGGGAACACATTATCTTCTTGTTCGCACTCGCAATGAATTAAAACTGGTCCTTCATTATATTCCATTGCCTTTTCTATTGTACGTTTGGCATCTGCGTTGCGGCTAATGCAAAAGGCTTCTATTCCATAAGCTTTTGCGAGTTTCACAAAATCTGGGTTGCCTTCTAAAGAAACGCCCGAATAACGTTTGTTCCAGAACATATCTTGCCATTGGCGAACCATGCCTAAAAAGCGATTGTCCATAACAAAAATTTTAATTGGCAATTTGTTTATATGCGCGGTTGCTAGTTCGCAAAGTGTCATTTGAAAACCGCCATCGCCTAAAATTGCGCAAACGGGGAATCCCGTTTTGTTGCCAAGGGCTGCTCCAATGGATGCCGGAAATCCAAAGCCCATGGTGCCAGCTCCACCAGAAGTTAAAAACTGCCCAGGATAGTCGCACCTAAAGAACTGCGCAGTCCAAAGTTGATGCTGACCCACATCGGTTACAATAATTGCTTTTCCGTTTGTAATTTCGTAAAGAGTTTGAACAACGTGCTGAACCCTTAAACCGCCGTGTTTAGGGTAGTTCAAAGGATATTTGTTTTTCCACGAATGGATGGTTTTTAGCCAATCTGTAGAATCCAGTTTTTCAACTAAAGGCAGCAACTGTTCCAAAACCATTTTTGCATCTCCGTGCAAAAAATGCCTTGGGGTTATTATTTTTCCATATTCCGCTTGGTCTATGTCTATGTGTATAACCTCGCATTGCTTTGCAAACTCGGAGAGTTTTGCGGTTATGCGGTCGTCAAAACGCGCACCTATGCTTATGAGCAAGTCGCATTCGTGAATGGCTTTGTTTGCCGCAACCGTTCCGTGCATACCAGTCATTCCAAGCGAAAGGTCGTGGCTTGCGGGGAATGTTCCCAGCCCAAGCAAAGTTGAACTCACGGGAGAGCCAAGTTTTTCTGCTAATTCTTTGATTACTCTGTTAGCTCCGCTTATGGCAGCTCCGTGGCCCGCTAAAATCAGCGGTTTTTTGGATTTATTGATTGTGATGGCAGCTTGTTCAATGGAATCTTGTTCTGCTCTGCTGGGTATTTTATAACCTGGCAAATCCACGCCGTCAACAAAATCTGCAGTGCAGGCTCCTGCGCTTATATCTTTTGGCAAATCTATTAAAACAGGTCCTTGCCTGCCGGAATGGGCAATGTGAAAAGCCTCTTTCACCACTCGCGGCAAATCGCTTGGATTTTTTACCAAATATGAATGTTTAACGGTAGCAAAACTCATTCCGCTTATATCACTTTCTTGAAACGCATCTGTTCCAAGCACAGGGCTTATGGTTTGCCCAGTTATCACAACCAGAGGTATGGAGTCCATATAGGCGGTGTAAATGCCAGTGAGGGTATTTGTTGCGCCGGGTCCGCTAGTTACCAAAACGACTCCAGTTTTTCCAGTTACTCTGGCATATCCGTCTGCGGCGTGTGTTGCACCCTGTTCGTGGCGAGTTAAGACCAGTTTTATGTCTGAATCCAAAATCGCATCAAAAATGGGGATAACGTTCCCACCTGGGTAGCCAAAAATTGTATCTACCTCTTCTCTTTTAAGGCACTCTATTAGAACTTGAGCACCATTTAATGGTTTTGCTGTCATATTCAGGGGGTAATATAGTAAAAAGGCTTGTTTATTTAAATTTTTTGTCCTTTTTTTGTAAAAAGAATGTATATTATAGATTGGAGTAGTTTAAACCAAGAGATTTACCATGAAAAAGCTCGCCATCGCCTCATGCCTCGCAATGACTTTTGCTTTACCGGTTTTTGCGCAAGATCCTTGCTCGCAAACCACTAAATTAAGCACCACCGCATCAGGAGTACAAACTTGGAATGGCACTAAAGGTGCCACAACCGTAGGAGGCTCAGGAGACGATGCCTATGGAGTTGAAGCGTGGACAGAATCGGGCGGCAATGCTACTAAATTGACTTGGTTCGGACCAAATCAGGGTGGTGGCTATGCTTTTAGAGCAGAATGGACAAATTCAAGAGATTATTTAGGTCGCTTTGGCTATTTTTGGGGCAGCAACGGCAAAAAATGGAGCAATTTAGGAGACCTTTGCGTTGCTTACAACTACACAAGGTCCGCCAATGGCACAGGAGGTTCATATTCTTATATAGGAGTTTATGG
>Ga0182472_107310_pt1 | contig 13082 bp, 12 predicted proteins | sample TergutNc150P3_FD_120804 | JGI IMG/M metagenome (GOLD analysis project Ga0182472, IMG submission 120804)
ACTTTTCGCAGGCAAATCAAAGGGCTTGGGCTTTCTTACGATTGGGAAAAAGAAATAAATACCACCGATCCAAAATATTACAAATGGACACAGTGGATTTTTTCAAAACTTTACAATACCTGGTTTGATGCAGAACAAAACAAAGGTCGCCCTATTAGCGAGTTGCCGTCAAATGAAAACATAGAGGAAAAAAGGCTTGCGTATTATGCAAATGCACAGGTGTGGTGGTGCCGCAAATGTAAAACCGTTTGCGCAAACGAAGAAGTTTTGGCAGATGGTTCTCACGAAAAATGTGGAACTTTTGAGGTTGAGCATCGCAATTTAAAACAATGGTTGCTACGTATTCCTCTTTATGCTGAACGTCTTTTGAGCGGTTTGGAAAATTTGGATTGGTCCCTTGGCATAAAAGATATGCAACGGAATTGGATTGGAAAATCAAAAGGTGCAGAAGTGGATTTTGCAGTGCCCAACGGAAAGTTGCGAGTTTATACAACCCGCCCCGACACGCTTTTTGGCGCAACATATATGGTAATCGCACCTGAGCATCCGCAAACGGCAAGCCTAACAACGCCTGAACAAAAAGAAAAAGTTGAAGCATACATAAAAGCAGCCGCGCTCAAAAGCGAACTTGACCGCACGGAACTGGCAAAAGAAAAAACTGGAGTATTCACAGGCTCTTATGCAATTAACCCTGTGAATGGAAAAGAAATTCCTATATGGGTTGCAGATTATGTTTTAACTGGTTATGGCACTGGCGCAATTATGGCTGTGCCTGCACATGATACACGCGATTTTGAGTTTGCTCAGAAATTTGATATTCCTGTGATTTGCATAATGGAACCCGATAATTCTTGCCCGCCAGAACTCAAAGAAAAAGTTTTGTCCGGCGAGGCTTGCTGGACAAGCGATGGGAAATACATTCGCTCTTCAAATGATGAGTTGAATTTGAACGGGCTTTCAAAAAAAGAAGGCATTGCAAAAATTACGGAGTGGTTGGAGAAAAAACAAATTGGCAAAGCAACCACCAACTATAAAATTCGCGACTGGCTCTTTAGCCGCCAACGCTATTGGGGAGAACCCTTTCCCATAATTCACTGGGAAGATGGTGAAATTTCTTTGGTGGACGAAGCTGAATATCCCGTGATGCTACCGGAACTTTCCGATTACAAACCAGGCGATGGAGGAGTTTCTCCTTTGGCTGGGGCTACCGAGTGGTTTAATGTGACAGATAAAAATGGTCGCAAAGGGAAAAGGGAATTGAACACAATGCCGCAATGGGCTGGCAGTTGCTGGTACTACTTGCGTTATATAGATCCAAAAAACGATAATGCTTTTGTTGCAAAGGATTTGGAAAAATTTTGGATGCCTGTTGATTTGTATGTGGGTGGAGCAGAACACGCTGTTTTGCATTTGCTCTACAGCCGTTTTTGGCACAAGGTGCTTTTTGATTTGGGTTTTGTTTCCACAGATGAACCCTTTCAAAAACTTTTCAACCAAGGAATGATTTTAGCCTTTGCCTACGAAACTGCCTCTGGTGCAAAGGTTCCAAGCGATGAAGTAGAAGAGAAAGATGGTAAATTTTATCGCAAGGGCACAAATGAAGAGCTAAAGCAAATTATTGCAAAGATGAGCAAAAGCCTTAAAAACGTGGTTAATCCAGACGATGTCGTAAACCAATACGGAGCGGATTCTTTGAGGCTTTACGAAATGTTCATGGGTCCGCTTGATGCGGTTAAACCTTGGCAGCCGCAGGGCATAGAAGGAATGTATCGTTTTTTGAGCCGCGCTATGCGTTCGGTAGCTGGTGATGAGGGAACTCCTGAATATGTGAATGATGCGCCGCCCGAAGAATTAACCCGCCTTATGCATCAAAGCATTTTAAAAGTTAGCGATGATATTGAGAATATGCGCTTTAACACAGCTATTAGCCAGTTGATGGTGTTCAACAACGAGTTGATTAAGCAGCAGGTACGCTACCGCGAGCCTTGTGAAGTTTTTGTTAAACTCTTGCACCCTTTTGCCCCTCATCTGTGCGAAGAGTTGTGGCAAATTTTGGGGCACAAAGAGAGTTTAACAAAGATAGCTTGGCCTATAGGTAGCGCAGAGCTTGCAGCCGAAGATTCCGCTGAAGTGGTTTTTCAGGTAAATGGCAAGGTACGAGCCAAGGCAAATCTCTCAAAAACGCTCAAAAAAGAGGATTTAGAGGGGATTGCTCTGCAAAATGAGGCTATAAAGGCAAATATTGCCGGCAAAAAAGTCATTAAGATTATAGTTGTGCCTGCCAAACTGGTAAATATTGTTGTAAGTAGTTGATAAATTTGAATTTACTATAATTATTTACTATATTGTACTCCCTATAATTATGAGATTTGTCAGTGCCCATATAAGTTTAGAAGACTCGCCTATTTCGGTGCAAATGAGTTTTCCTGGGTTTTTATTGTTCTTTTTAAGTATATTCAAGCGTATAGCGCAGCTAGCTCTGCTAATTCTTGTTATTAACCTGCTAGGTTATTTCACGTACAAGCATTTTATGGAAGTTGCTCAGGAGCAGAAAAACCGACTATATTCAAGGTTTCAGAGCTTGGATATAGAAATAGATTCTTTGGACAGCAAAATATCCCAGTCTTATGGCAACGAAGATTTGCTGTATATAAAGTTCGGGCTTGTAGCACCAGATACAAACCTAAAAGAGATGGGTATTGGTGGCTCTACCTTGCCCGATAGCTCGCTTACATGGTTTGCCATGCCAATAAAAAAATTGAAATCCAATGTATCTGATAGATTCCACAAAATGGAGTCTAAAATGGAAAGATCTCGCAATTCTTATTTGAATTTGCAACTTTATATGGATCGTTTGTACGGAAATTTGCAACATACGCCTTCTGTTATGCCAACAAATGGTTTTTTAAGTTCCCCCTTTGGTTTTCGTACCCATCCCGTAACAGGGGAAACAGAAAAAATGCACTTGGGAATAGATTTATCTGCTCCAAAGTGGACAGCTATACGTGCTACCGCAAATGGCAAAGTTGAAAGAGTTGCAGACAGTGAAACCTTGGGCAGGTATGTAGCCATAGATCACGGCAATGGTATTGAAACACGCTACGGGCACATGGAAAAACCTTTTGTAAAAGAAGGGCAAATGGTATCAAGGTTTGACGTTATAGGCTACATGGGGAATACAGGTCGTACAACTGGAAACCATCTTCACTACGAAGTATGGGTAAACGGCGTGGCTGTAAATCCTATTTATTATATACTACCCGATCAATACTCGGTAGAATAAATCTTACCCAAGAGGTTAATATGAACCCATTAATAGGGGTGGCAATGTTATTATTGCCAGAATGTCCTTATTTTTATGAATTTTTGCCGGACCCTACAGATGTGGCAGATAACGAAGGAGAGTATATCAGAGTGAAATGGGAAAGCACCCCTGTTCCTTGGGATACACTTTACTTGCAAATGGAAGAGCACAATGCTTTTCCCATTTATGTTCCGCCAGATTCTCTTTTTACAGAACTCCTATTGCACAGAAGTGCACCTGCTGCATGCCCAGAGAAAAAAGACTTGCTGTGCAGACCCTTAACAAGTGCGGCTTTACCAAATACCAGAGCCAGTGTTTGGAATTTGAGTGCCGGTTTTTGCAGAGACACGGCATATTTGCCTATTCCAAAAGCGGGGAAAGTGCTTGTTCGGGATTTGGATAGTGGCGAGTGGGGAGTGGCTAGTGGTTCAAATTTAGGATCTAGTTCGGATACACTTACTTTGGATTCTATTGTTTCTCTTTATGGAGAAATTCCGCTTTATATATCAGAGGTTGCACCTTGCCCAGAAGATGGTATTCCTGAATGGTTTGAGATTACAAACCGCACGGCTCAAGCTTTTCCTTTGGACGGGATTTCCGATTGCAAAATCAAAACTCCGTTGAAGAGTGCAGATTCAATTAAAGGCAAGAGTTCTGTTTTAATAACAAAATACTCTGCGGATTTAAAGAATTTTTTGGGAGTAGAAGAAATTCCGGTTTATCAGGTGTCCATTGCTACACTTAAAAACACAAACGATACATTGCGGCTTTGTTACAACGGTGTTAAACTTGATTCTGTGATGTGGGGCAAGGAGGTGAATCGTCCTATAAAGTGCCCAGGCACAGAAAAAATAAACCCTGGATTTGTACCTAAAGTCACAAATAATCTAACAAAAGTTCTGCAAATATCAGAAAGAGTTTTGGAGCGTTCAAGCAAAAAAGCTATGCTTAGAATTCACATAAATTCAAGTTCTAAACTAGAAATCAGGTTAATAGATAGAAATGGTACTCACATTTTGAAAAGAAAATTAAACACTCAAATTAACGAGGAGTGGATTGAAATTCCAGAGTGGCGGCGTTGCCTGAACGGGCCATGTTTTATACACTTGCAGGGGGAGGGAATAAATGAAACAGCTGCTTTTATTGTTCGCCCTTGAATGCTCTGCACTAACATTGCCGTCTCCGAATAATCCTGCGCTTTGGAATACAGGAGATATTTGGGAAGTTGAAAAAACTAAAACGATTGCTTTCAGTTACAGCGAGCCTTTTGAGAATTTTCGGAGTGGCAAGTTGGATATTGCTTGGAGCGATGGATATTTTTTGGCGGTGGCAGGTTTTGGGAGTGCTATTTTGGATTCAATTTACAGAGAGCTTGTATTCTCTGGGAATATAGGTTTTAAACCATTTAATTTTTTATCCCTGAAAATATCAGAAAACGCAAATATATCTTGGATTCCAGAAAATGGTTCTTGGCAGGAGCATAATATTTTTGCAGGAGCTAGTTTTTTTTACAAAGACTGGGCAAAAATTTCGTTTTTCCAAAAGACTCTATTTGTTTCAAAAACTCCAATTTCTGTTTCTTGGCTTTTTGCTTGCGAAATAAATTTCAGTTCGCTTTATTCATTTGGAGCGGAGTTGCCAGTAAATGTACAAAACGAAGATGATTTCAGGATTTTTCAGAAAGTAAACTTGGGATATTTCAACATATACAACTCTTTCGCTTACCCTGGTCCTGTGCTTGGTTTTGGTTTTATTTTAAATGTTTCGCATTTTTCCGCCGGAGTAGGACATTTGCGTAGCAGCTATCCAAATGGGCACACGGGGTATTTAATTAAATTCCAGGCACTGGAGTGAGCAAAGTTTCATTTATGTTGAAAAAAGTATTGTGGTAATATTTTTCTAGTAAATAAATTGCTGTTTTTGCATTTGACCAGTCTTTTTTCACGCCAATGGTTTCAAGCCCTCTGGTTAAAAGCTGCATGCTTTCTGGCAAATCGAATTTCCATCGCATTTCGTCCCATTTGAAAATAACAATGGGAACTTTTGGGCTTTCTGCAAGCCCGCGGCTACCTCTGTCGTTTTTTACCTCAAAAGAGCCAAGTTTTAAATCTTTTGCCCGTCTAAGAATTCCCTTTTCGCCAAGTGCAAAGCGAAGCATTTTATAGTCTGGATATTCTGCAAGCACGTTTTCCCTTAACAACAATCGATAGGTTACAATAACCATAATTTCGTGGAAAGGTCTTTGCACAACAAAGGAGCTGTCTTCGTAGAGGGCTGCTTGCTCTATGCTTTCCAACCAATAGCGTGAATTATCTGTGAGCATCAACAAAACGCTATCTGGCACAGCGGTTTTTGCAGGAATGTTCAACAAGTTTTGGTATGCCACCTCCAAAGCCTGCTTTCTGATTTGAATTTCGTTCTCTGATATTGGCGGATTAGAAGCACAAGAAAATATTATTGGAATTATCAAAATTATCAGAATTTTTAATTTGACTGCCATTAGGCGTTCTCCATTAGTAATTTGAATTCGTTTTCTATCCATCTGTTGCTCCAGCCGAAAAATGTTGAACGCCGGATTATTCTTTTTACTGTTTTTCTGGTTATTTTTTTTCCGCCTTCGTTTATAACACGCAAATTATCTGCTGCCATTAGGCTTGGCCATAGGCAAAACAAACGCACTCTGTGCTCGTAGCGTGGCAAGGTTTTTATATAGTCTTTTGCATCTTGTAAATGTCTTTTTGCTTTTTTTGTGAGTTCGCCTATAACTGAATTTTTATTTTCTTGTGGGGTTTCTGTTGAAAAAAATTGCTGCACGGAATTTATTCCATGTTTGCGGCAAAATTCCATTGGTATAAAGCAAACATTCCTCAAAAAATCGTCTCGCATATCTTTTATTATGTTTACAAGCTGTAAGGCAAGTCCAAAAGAAACAGCTTTCTCTCGCAGTTTTTTTTGCCGTTCTTTGCCAAAATTTTTGCCAGAAAAGCAAAATAATTCTGTTAACATATTGCCAACAAGACCAGCCACAAAATAACAATATCTGTCTAAATCGCTTTCGCTCTCTATTGTAAACCAATCATCTGTTTGCTTGCTTTGCCGCAAAACAAATTCTGCCATTCCTTTGCACATCTCTTCAACACCTTTTTTTATTGCATTTGCAATTGGCTCTGCAAATTCATAGAGCAAAGGAATAACGAGCTTCGCATTGCAGCACAAAGCGCAATCGTCTTTCTCGCTGTTTACCCAATTTTTTGGGAGTGCTTCTGTAAATTCATCTATGCTTTGCCCACCAGTGTTTATTGCTTGCGAAAATTTTTTTAACAAGGAAATTTTTTCTTCTACAGGCAAATCGGCATCATCTTCTATTGTATCTGCCATTCGCATATATAGATATGCCAAGAGAACAGGTCTCTTCAATCTTTTCCCTAAAACCCTAATATTAAGCGCAAAAGTTCGCGAAACCCTATCAAGCGTTTTTTCCGCATACTCCCAGGCTTTTTTATTCACAATTTCGCCTCTCCGCGCAAAAACTGCAAGAGCCTCCCCTGCTTATCTGCTATCCTAAGGTCGTTTTGCTGTTGCCATTGTGTTTTTGCTAGTAGCTGACTATCGGAAATTTCGTCTCCTTTTGCCAGAGCCTGATTTGCTAAATGGGTATAAATTTGAAAATACCTCTCCTGCTGCAAACGAATTATTTCTATGGTGCCATAAAAACGGACTTTTATTCCCACAAATATAGATAGCCCCAAACCAATAATCAGCAATGCAAAGTGCCTATACGGAAACAGATAATACAAGGTGCAGGCAAAAGACAAGATACCTAGGCAAAAAAGCAGAATGCTCGCAGTGCGAACTAGCCTCTTTTTTTTACCTTTCCAGAATATTGGCAAATAAGGCCAAACCTTTCCGTTTCTAATATGTTCTTCTAAAACGGACGGATAATCCAAAAAGCGACACAAAAAAAAATATGCAGGCAATACCAGCACGGGTATTAAAAACAATGACCCAAAACCATAAGCTTTATCTAATAAAAATTCAAAATCCACGGGAGTAATATAGAAACTTGGTCACACTATTTGCTGCCAGTTTGGCACTCCATAACTACCATCTACTGGCACAACAGATTTCCAGCCTCCCGTTTCGCTTGTGTTATCCCAAGCGTGCTTGGGAACAACCTTGCTATCGCTGCCCAAACAGTATGGAGGCAAAATTTCGGAATTTTTGTTGATTTGGTCTCTTGTAAAAAAATGACCTTTGTGCAAAAAATTGCATAAGTTCTTATCCTTTGTCCCTAGGTTTATTCGGTAAGTGGTTACGCCGTTTATGTCGCCTTCGTTTATTGTTTTTATTGTTTCGTTCAATGAATTTTGCCAGTTTTCCATAAGGGATTTTTTTTTCTCTGCTTCAATGCCTTGCAAGTTCAGCCATTTTTCAATTTCTGCTATACTTGGTTTTTTTTCTGCAAGTGAATCTGCCACAGGGCGAAGCACCGCAGCATATTTGCCAGAGACTGCTATTTTTGAAATGCCCTCTGTTTCCTTTTCTCTATTGCTGCCGTGAATAACAATATATGCCCCTATACCAGAGAGAGTTATTGTCAAAAGCAGAATTATTACTACAATGGCTATTACCATGCGAACCTCTCCCACTAATGCACAAGTGTGCCAATACCACCGCTTTGAGTTAATGCTTTTGTCAAATTCCCTTCTGCCAATTTAAATACACAAACTGGCAGTTTGTGTTCTCTGGCAAGAGTTACTGCTGTAGTATCCATAACTGCCAAATTTCTTTTCAAAATTTCTTCATAAGTAATATCGTTAAACTTAAAGGCAGATTTGTCTTTAAGCGGGTCTGCGGAATAAATACCGTCTACCTTGGTGGCTTTCATCATAACATCGCACCCGCTCTCTATGGCTCTCAAAACCGCAGCGGTATCTGTGGTGAAAAATGGATTGCCTGTACCGGCGGCAAAAAGAACAGCCTTACCATTTTCCAAAATTTGCACAGCCTTTCGGCGGTCAAAAATTTGGCAAAGCGGTTCCATACTTATTGCGCTCATAACCTCAGTACCTAGTTCATGCTTTTCAAGCGCATCTTGCATGGCTATGGCATTCATGACGGTTGCGAGCATTCCTATGGAATCGGCAGCAGCGCGGTTCATGCCTCCTGCACTTGCAGAAACCCCTCTTGCAAAGTTCCCGCCGCCAATCACAAGGGCAATTTGAATACCCATTTTAACGGAGCCAACAATTTCTTGTGCTACCCGGTTTATTATTAGACTGTCTATACCGTGCCCGGCATCACCAGCTAACGCTTCACCGCTTATCTTTAAAAGACATCTACGAAAATTAGACATAATAAAGCCTCCCAGCGGACTTGAACCGCCGACCTGCTGATTACGAATCAGCTGCTCTACCAGCTGAGCTAGAGAGGCTGGTATGGGGTAATATAGTAAACTAACCAAAAGCCGCTTCTTTTTGTCTGAACACAAAAGCCAAAACTTCGGCAACTGCTGCAAAAAATTCTGCGGGTAGAGGGTCGCCAACTTCAACAACATCGTACATGGAACGGGCAAGTGGCTTGTTTTCAACTATGGGTACATCATTTTCTTTTGCTAACTCTTTTATTCGCTCGGCAACTTTATCTGCGCCCTTTGCAACAACAAGAGGAATTTGGTCTTTGCCACGATCATAACGCAAGGCTATTGCCAAATGAGTGGGGTTGGTGATGACCACAGTAGCACTGGGAACTTCCTTCATCATAAACCGTTGGTGCATTTGATACATAGCTCGCTTGCGTGCTGCTATAACTTTAGGGTCACCTTCGGAGTTTTTATGCTCGTCTTTAACTTCGTTCTTACTCATCTTCATTTCATTGAAGGTTTTTCTTTTTTGATAAATTAAATCCGCAGCACCGAGTATTATTAAAAACACCAGTATTTTCAAAAGCATTTCAACTAGAATATCTATCATATAAGCACAGAAAACACCTATTTGCATATCTGCCATATATAAAACATCTTCATAATGTTTTTTTATAACCGTATAGGCTATTATCCCTACTATGGTTATTTTAATCAAACCCTTTATAAGTTCAATCCACGCATTTTTCCCAAACATTTGCTTTAATCCAGACAGAGAAAAAACATTTGACAATTTGGGTTGCAGTTTTTCCAACGTAAAATGCAAACCTACTTGAGACAAATTCCCAACAACGCCAACAATTAAAAAAAACAAAAGCATTGGAGCAAGCAAGCCCATAACCATATAGAGGATATGTATGGAAAGCGAGGAAAAATTGGTTATGGTTGGTTCCCAGTCCATATAGCCCGTGAAAAATTCTCGCATGATTTCTTTGCATTTAGAGGCAAAATCACCACCAAAAAAATAAAATCCAATCATAGCAGCAATAAGGGAAATAGCATTTGATAAATCCATTGAACGCCCTATTTGTCCTTTTTTAATGGCATCTGCCTTTTTTTTAGACGTGGGGTCTTCGGTTTTTTCTTCGTCGTCTGCCATTTATGCGCCACCCGCCCGTAAAATTGCAAACAAGGCTCTTTGCAACTGTTCAAAATTTACATTGAAAAGTTGTACCATAAGCGGCAGGGAATAAATTAAAATAATTACTCCCATAAATACTTTCACCGGAATGCCAAGTATCCAAACTTGCAATTGAGGCATAACCCTGTTCATAAGGCCAAGAGAAACTGTGCATAAAAAAAGAGCGCCCATAACGGGTGCTGCAAACTGAAACGCAACCACAAAGGAACTGGCGGAGAGCAAAATTAAAATGGCGGCAAAACTGCGAGTATCCCAAACAAAATTTCCAATGGGAATATACTGGAAAGATTCGAAGAGTATTCGTATGAAAAAATAATGACCACCAGTGGCTAAAAATAAAACTATTAGGAGGATAACTAAAAGTATGGAAAAAACATCGCTTTGAAATTCTGTAAACGGATTCATAGTTCCCTGCATAAGCCCAATATCGCGCGCAATCCATTCACCTCCCATAACAATAAAATACCATAAAAAAGATGCCGCAAAACCTATCATCAAACCTATGAAAACCTGCTCCAAAACAATCATAAAAAAGAACACTGGCGAATTTGCTATGGTGAAGCTAATCAAAGGCATTTGCGGAAACACCAAAATAGCAAGCAAAAGGGATATGGCAGCTTTTACAGTTGATGGTACAGTGGTTTGCGAAAAAGCCGGCAATAAAAAAATTATTGTGGCAATGCGTATAAGTGCGAGTATAAAAAGCTCTATCTTTTCTACGGCAAGATCTGTAAGAGAAGAGGCAAGGGAGAGCATATCACCTCTGTTTCCATTTAACTTTGTAACGAGGCTCGTGCAAAATTGCAGCCCAGAGAATGCCTTGGGCGGGGTTTTTTAGGTTTAGTTGATAATTGATAGTTGATAATTGATAGTTGTTACTTGTTTTTGGCGGGGTAGCAGCTATTACAGGGTGTGGGACTGCATGAACTGGTTCTATATCGGATTTAAGTTCTTGTTCTAGTGCAGGTTTTGGTTCAAAGTCGTATCTTGGTTTAAATTCAAATTCTGGTTCTTCTTGTTCAAATATTGGGTCTGTTGGTTCTTGAGGTGGAGTGTATTTTTGAGATGCTTTTTTTGCTGCTTCTTTTTTTTGCTTGGTATATGCCGCTAACATTTGGATAGCGGCTATCGCAAGAAATACAAGAAGGGTTTCCATTTTTTATTTCAAATCCTTTTCTGACTGACCAGAAATTTGAGCGCGCATTTGGGTATCTGCCTTTATGTTCTGCAAATTGTAATAATCCATAACTCCCATGCGCCCGTTTTTCAAGGCATCTGCCATTGCAAGTGGAATTTGAGCCTCTGCTTCTACTACTTTGGCTTGCATTTCAACAACCCTTGCTTTCATTTCTTGTTCAGCGGCAGCAGCCATTGCACGTCTCTCTTCTGCCTTTGCCTGCGCAATTTTTTTATCTGCCTCGGCACGGTCGGTTTCCAGAATTGCTCCGATATTATGACCAACATCAACATCTGCAATATCTATGGAGAGAATTTCAAAAGCCGTTCCGGCATCCAAGCCACTAGCAAGTACTTTTTTGGAAATCATATTGGGGTTTTCCAAAACCTCTTTGTGATTTTTTGCGCTACCTATGGAGCTAACAATGCCCTCACCAACACGGGCTATAACTGTTTCTTCGCCTGCACCGCCAACCAACTTGCGAATGCTTGCTCGCACGGTGATTCTGGTAACCGCTTGCAACTGAATGCCATCCAAGGCAACCGCACTAACCTTTGGGGTGGTGATCACTTTTGGATTAACGCTCATTTGCACGGCTTCAAGAACATTTCTGCCTGCAAGGTCTATGGCTGCGCTCTCTGCAAAAGAGAGATTGATATTTGCCTTGTTTGCTGCTATAACAGCCTGCACAACGCGCAGCACATTGCCGCCAGAAAGGAAATGCGCTTCTAACAAATTTGTTTCCACGGGAATACCCGCTTTAACGCTTAAAATTCTGGATTCAACAATCATGCGGGGATTAACTTTTCTGAGCCGCATTCCGAGTAGCTGAAAAATGCCAACGCTCGCTTTTGAAAACAGTGCCTGTAACCACAAGCTAAAGAAACTTGCAAGAAAATAAACTAAAACAAGGGCTACTACCCCTAATACAAGCATACCTATAAGAGTGACCTGTGCCATTTATATAAACTCCCGTTGAATGGAACGTGAGTAATATAGAAAAATGAATTATTGGTTAAAATAGTAAATTAAAACTTTTCCAATTTGTGCAGCTTTGGTGTTTTGCGGAGGAGGCGGAAGCTCTCGTATTTGGCAGCAAATGTCTGTAATACTGGCTCATCAAAATCCACACACTCTTTTTTAATGTGATTCCACCTCAAATGCTGAAATACGGTTGCCTTGTGGGTCGTAAACACCGTATTGCTTTGCAAAAGAAAGCGAAAATGCTAGAAAAAATGCTATATATTTTATCTGTTTCATTAGGCTATTCTTTCAAAAATCCATGCTCATATACTTTCGGTTCAATTTTTGTCGCTAAAATTTTCATCTTCTCCCGCAAATTTCCAATAAGCTCATTGTACTTCTCATCCTCGCTTTTGCTGTTCATTCTCCCTTGTGAGTTTCTCCCTTGAAAATGCTCGCGAATGTCGTACAAACTTGCGTTTACGTTGCATTTTGGCTGTGTGTGGTAATATTTCCACAACTCTAGTCCTGCTTTGAAAACATTTTTTGCCTCTTTGGAAAATTTAAGTGCCTTTTTCTCTTTATATGGCACTCTGCCTGTGCCACCACCGCTGCCAGGACTTGCGTTGTAAAATATGCTAGGTTCCCGAAGCATCCATACCTCTTTCCCATCTATAAAATCGGTCATAAAATGGCTTTTGAAATTATTTTTTGCCTCAACATCCCATTCTATGAACGGAATCCAGTGGTTTATGCCGTGTTTGCAGGAAATGTTGTTTTGCCCGTGAAACAAAGCATAAGTGAGACAATCGTTTTGAAATTCATCATCATTTTCCCAACCGTCATTTGGGTAAAGGAACTGGTCGCGGTCATTGAGCCAATTGGCTTCTATGCAATGGCGAACGGCAAAGTAAATACAACATTCAATTAAATTATTGTTTGTTATTTCTGTAATTTTGGACTCTCTAATATCGTTTGCAGTCGGTTTGCTTGCTATGCTAATAGTATTATTTGTTTGGAAGTCCGTTCCTTGTATTCTCAAATAGCCAATATTTTCCGTTTTCTTATCAAAATA
>Ga0182472_107311_pt1 | contig 13026 bp, 13 predicted proteins | sample TergutNc150P3_FD_120804 | JGI IMG/M metagenome (GOLD analysis project Ga0182472, IMG submission 120804)
ATCGGTCGTCTTATCGCAATTGGCGGTTTAAAAGAAAAATCTCTAGCCGCTTTGGACTCCGGCGTGAAAAAATTATTTTTGCCCAAAGACAACCAAAAGAATGTGGAAGACTTGCCAGACTTGGTTAAAAACGGGTTGGAAATAAATATGCACACGCATATTGACGAGGTTATTGAGCAGTTGTTTTAGGGTAATTCCAAAATTTTACTATATTCCCCCCTATGCAATTGCCAAAATATAAAAAGAAAAAGAGGGTAAAACTCAAAAAGTGCCAAGAGCCGGGTTGTGGTCGTGAATTTTGGGGTCATCCAATAGCAAAATACTGCGAGCTTCACAGAGACATAAAAGCTAGGCAAAAGCCTAAAAAGGTTCCAGATAGCCTTGAAATACGCAATATGGTTTTTAAGCACGGGTATGGCGAAACCATAGACGTTCAATTCAAATGCTGCCTTCCTGGTTGCGAAAGCATTTTTACTGTAAAAATGTTCCCTAAGCAATTCATTTATCCCCGCTTTTGCCTTGAGCATAGGAATGATTTCAAAAGAAACAACTATTTAAGAATGCAAAAAAAGAAAACATCAGTTTAGATTGGAGAAATATGAGAAGCAAATTCATAAAAATATTATTATTAATTGCTCTATATTTCACAGGGGTAGCGGCTCAAACATACCCAACTTACAATTTAGACAGACCATATACACTTCGCACATTAGATTATTCTCCATTGCTCAATCGCTATCACAATATTACCGCAGGGGAAGCTCCTCAAACTTTTTTTTATCCGCAAATAGATTCCTCGTTCAGGCAGAGCAGGGATTCTTCGGCTTTGCTTTTTTGGTATGCTGAAAACGGAAATGCGGGGCTTCACATAAGGCCTCTTTTTGCTTGGGATATTCGCGGCGGCAAGGATTTTGGAGATACTATAAATGGATATGAAGGCGGAGTGTTTTTAAGCGGCTATATTGATTCAGTTGAATTTTGGCTTGATGCGAGAATTTTCAGTGAGGCACATTCAAATGATACTCCGGCAGAATGGAGATCTTGGGATAGGGAGTTTTTGGAAACGCAGGGAAATAAAGATATAGATGGAGAAGTTAAATACTCTAGCTATGCTAGGTATCGCGGGCATTTTGCTTTGCGCATGGGTTGGGCAGCATTGGATTTTGCGCGGGATGCCAGACACTGGGGACCTGGCTATTATAACAACTTAACATTAAACCAAGGAGCTGTACCTTATAACCAGATTTCGCTTTCAACAAAAATAGGTCCTCTCTCCGTTATAAGCTTGTATGGCGATTTGGATCCTAGCAGCCCTGGCGGAAGCAGCATGGATAAAAAATTCAGCCGCAATTTATATGGGCATCGCTATGAATTTGACGCGGGTAACCTTGTGCTTGGCATAAGCGAAATCACCGTTGTTTACGACATAAATCCCTATTGGCTCTTTGTCCCTATAGTCCCGCTCTTTGCAGAAAAAGGCAATTACAGCGAAGACAACAACAACGGTGCAATAGCCTTTGACTTTAGCTACAGGTTCCCCATAGGGCTTCGCATTTATTCAGAATTTTTCCTTGACGATATGGAAAGCCCGTCTAGCCTTTTTAGAAATGATAATATAGAAGCGAAATGGGCTTGGATAGCAGGCTCTGAATATGCGGCAAATTTTGAAGATTGGAAAATTGGCGGTATAGTGGAATATGCAAGAATTGAACCTTATGTATATACTCATTTTAGACCTAATAGTGCCCAAATTGCGCACTTGGGCTACCCCATAGGCAGCCAAGCTGGACCAAACAGCCAAAATATTGACTGGCTTGCTTATGCAAAGCATGCAAAACATTTTCAAATGCAATTAAAGCAGAGCTGGGCATGGAAGGGCAATGATGGGGGTAGCATAGACTCTTTAACGCCCATGGCTGACCATTTTTCAACAAAAAAGAAGTTTTTAGACGGTGCAAAAATGAATTATTCATTGACACCAGCTATAGCCTATACAAGCAACCATTATGCTATTAGTGCGGAATATACATTTTTTGACAAAAATGCCTTCTGTTCAAGAGCAATGGTCTTGTGGTAATTTACTATATTAACCTTACTTGAGGAAATAACAATGACTGAACTTGCGAAGATTTTAATAGTGGATGACTCCAGAGTATTCCGGAGCATACTGGAAAAAATGATTGCCAACATACCTGGAGTTGAGGTTGTTGGCACCGTAGATAGCGGTTTAGCCGCTATTGAGTTTTTAAAAATACGTTCAGCGGATCTAATGACCTTGGATGTTGAAATGCCGGGGATGGATGGGCTTGCAACGCTTAAAAAAATGCTTGATAGCAAAGCTCAACTTAAATGTACGCCCGATGTATTGATGGTAAGCTCTTTAACCCGCACAGGCTCCGATATTACACTGAAGGCTCTTGAATGCGGAGCTTTTGATTTTATAGCAAAGCCGGCACCGGAAATTCCCAATTCGCAAGAAAGCCTTAGCAGAATGCTTAAAACCACTATATCAGCGTGGGTCTCTCGCAAAAACAGAGGAGGTGTTACTCCACCTCGCACCGGAGCCCATCCTACCGCACTCGCAGCTGCAGCAGCTGCAACTGCTGGTTTTACATATACTTTGGCAAAGCCTTCTATACATACAAAGCCTATACAGGCAATAGTCATAGGAGTGTCCACTGGAGGTCCAAAATCTTTGGCAGATATGCTCCCAAAGCTTTGTTCCATGACAGACCTGCCTATTTTGCTTGTGCAACACATGCCACCCAATTTCACAAAATCTTTGGCAGATAGCCTTAACGCAAAATGTGAACATACCGTAGTGGAAGGCTTGCCGGGTACTGTAGTTGAGAATAAAACTGTTTATATTGCTCCGGGTGGTTGCCACATGGTTGTGAACTCCAAAGGAACAAAGTACGTTTTAGACAACAACAACGATCCACCAGAAAACGGCTGTCGCCCAAGCGTAGATGTTTTGTTCCGTTCTGCAGCTCAAGCTTATCCTACAGATTCTCTTGTTGGAGTTATATTAACTGGTATGGGCAATGATGGTACGCCTTCTTTGCCACATTTGAAAAACAAGAATGCCTATTTAATTGCCCAAGATGAAGAATCTTCTGTTGTGTTTGGTATGCCTCGTGCGGCGGCTGCAACAGGTTTATTGGATAAAGTGGTAACTTTAATGCGTGTTCCTGATGCAATAGTTGAACGTACTAATATAGGTAAAAGATAAGGAGGGTAGTTTTATGAGTGTACCAATGACTAACGAAGATTACAAAATAATTATTAAATATATATTTGATATTTGTGGAATAGTTTTAGGTGATGATAAGCAGTATTTAATTGAACAGCGTTTATCTCCTATTTTGGAAGAATTCGGATGTGAAAATTTTACACAGTTAGCCACAAAGCTGAATTCTGGAGGTACAACATTTTTAACTCGCGAAAAAATGTTGAACGCTATGACTACTAACGAAACTTCGTGGTTTAGAGACGAACACCCCTATGTGACATTCAGAGAAAAAATTATGCCTGAGATGTTGGAATTAGTTATTCAACGCAAGGAACGGTCTTGGCAACGTAGAGGACCAAAAGTTAGAATGTGGAGCGTAGCAGCAAGCACAGGGCAAGAGCCTTATTCCATGGGTATGATTATTGCAGATGTAGTTGGCAATAAAGGCATGGGTTTAACAACTATGGAAGATTTTGGCATTCTGGGTACAGATATTTCTTCAAAAGTTTTGTCAAAAGCTATGGAAGGCAAATACGGTCCTTTGGAAGTGGCTCGTGGTTTAACATTTGAGATGCGTAAAAAGTATTTTTTGCAAGAGGGTGATAATTATATTATAAACAATCAAATTCGTAACATTATTGAATTTAAAGCGTTCAATATTCAAGATCCGTTTACGCAAATAGGTTCTTTTGATGTTATATTTTGTCGCAATATTTTAATTTATTTTACAGACGATGCAAAGCGCAAAATTCTTTCACAACTCTATCAAACATTGGCTCCCAACGGCTATTTGCTTTTAGGTTCGGCAGAAAATATGTACAACCTAAACGACGATTTCACAACCGAAAGGTATGGGGCAACCACTGTTTACAGAAAACCAGCTGTTGCAAATCCGAATTCGACTGTAACTTCAACTTTCAATTTGCCGATAACTAACATATATAGAATTTGAAAGAGGAGAAAAAACGTCAGCTTCTCCGTTCTCAATCTGGGGGTTGGCTAAATCTCTATTCAACCCGTACCGCACGTTTCTATATTAAACAAATGCGGCGAAATTCAAGTAAAACAGACGCAAATACGATAAAACAAGCCGCTTTGCGAACCCGGACAATTAGCTCAGTTGGTTTAGAGCGCTGCCTTCACACGGCAGAGGTCACAAGTTCAAATCTTGTATTGTCCATAGATTCAACTATTCATTCTTTGCACGGTGTTTTGGAACCTTGGTTTGTTGTGCAATATTTAAATTCCAAAAACATTTCAAAAGAAACACTGAAAATTTCCGATGCCTTGATTATTCGCTCAACCAGAAAATACGGAGCAGAAACATTGCTCGGCACAAAAGTGAAGTTCATAGGAACGGTGACTTCTGGCTATGAGCATATAGATACCGAGTTTTGCGAAAAGAATGGAATTTTTTGGGCAACCGCACATGGTAGCAATGCAGAGTCTGTTGCTGATTATATATCTGCCGCCTTGATTGAAATTTCAAAAAAAACAGGCAAACCTTTAAATGAACTTGCGCTTGGAATAATTGGGGTTGGAGCTGTTGGCTCTTGTGTAAAAAGAAATGCTGAAAATTTTGGAATGCGGCTTTTGTTATGCGACCCGCCAAAGAATTTAAACGACAATATTTTTGATGCAGACATAATAACTCTACACACTCCTCTTGAAACAAGAGGAAAATATCCAACCAAGCATCTTGTAAATAAAGAATTTTTCAGCAAAACAAAACAAGGGACGTGGCTTATAAACGCCGCACGCGGTGCGGTGTGCAACGGCGAGGCTCTGCGAGAAGCTTTGCAGTCAAAGCATTTGGGTGGCGCGGTTATAGACACTTGGGAAAATGAACCTAACATAGATACCTCGCTTTTGCCCTTAATTGAAATAGCTACCCCACATATAGCAGGTCACAGCACAGAAGCAAAAATAAACGCAAATAAAATGATAGTGAACTCATTGTGCAAATTTTTTGGAATGGAGTGCACTGTGCATTTTAATATTTCCATCAATAAAACCCGTAATTATTCAATTCGTGCAGACGATTTGGCTTTCAGAAAAAATCCAGAGAATTTCACGGAAATCAGAAATAGGTATGAAAGAATTTATGTAAATTAACTTACATGATAATAGCTCCTAGTGTTTTAAATGCCAATTTCTTGAATTTAGAAGCAGATATAAAAGCAACCGAAAAAGGTGGCGCAAACTGGATTCATTTAGATATAATGGATGGAAGTTTTGTTCCCAATATTTCCTTTGGTCCTGGCATTGCCGGGCAAATTCGCAAATGCACAAAACTTCCGTTAGATTGCCATTTGATGATAAACAACCCAGAGCTACACATAGAGGCTTTTGCACGTGCCGGTGTTCAATATATAACCGTTCATGCAGAAGCAACAAAACATTTGGATAGATTGTTAAACCAAATTAAGGAACTTGGTTGCAAAGCCGGCGTTGCAATAAATCCAGCTACGCCGCTCGCAGCCATAACAGAAGTTTTAGACCTAGCAGATATGATTTTGATTATGAGTGTGAATCCTGGTTTTGGCGGACAATCATTAATTCCGTATTGTTTGGAAAAAGTTCGCAGTTTGCGTGCTATGAAACCAAATTTGCAAATAGAAATAGACGGCGGCATAAACTTGGAAACCATGCCTCTTGCCAAAAAAGCAGGTGTTAATATATTTGTTATAGGTTCTGCCATATTCAGCGCAAAAAACGTTGAAGAAGAAACAAGGAGATTTTTTTCTATATTATAATTTAATATGTTAGTAGAATTATTAAAAAGCAAAATCCATAGAGCAACAGTAACAGATGCTTGCTTGGATTATGAGGGGTCAATAACAATAGACAGGGAGCTTATGCAGGCGGCTGGGATTGTTTTGCATGAAAAGGTCCATGTACTTAACTTGAACAATGGAGAACGTTTTGAAACTTATGTAATAGAAGGTAAACAAAAATCCGGTGCTATATGTTTAAATGGAGCAGCGGCACGCCTTGTGCAAAAAAATGATTTGGTGATAATACTTGCTTATATATCTTTAACACCTGAAGAGGCAAAGAGCTGGCAGCCCAAGGTTGTGAAGGTTAACGCAAAAAATAGGATTATAAAGAGCAGAAAATAAAAGTTTGGTAATTAATAACTGTAGGGGGAAAAATGAATAATGTAAATTACGAAGATAGCTTTTATTCAGAAATTAAGGAAAAGTGTGCGCGTATATCTTTAGATATCACGGAAGCTTCTCGCTTGTCTGGTGAAAAACGTACAAGAGAATATCAAAATCTTTTGAACGAAATTTTAGAATTAAAAAGTCAAGATCCAGATAACGAAATTTTTGAACTTCATTCTCTTTTAGGATTGATGTTTTTAAGAACAGAGCAACAAAAAGCAGCCATTGATGAATTTTTGCTTTCGTTGAAAATAGCGCAGGGCAATTCTAGCAATGACGTTGCCGGTGTTTGGTACAATATGGGCATTGCCTATATGGAACTAAATCTCTTTGACGAAGCATATAACTGTTTTGAGTCTTCGCTAGAACTTCGTCCTCATAACATAAAATGCTTTACCTCTATGGCTGTGGTTAAGCAAATGCAACGCGATTTTAAAAAATCTTATGAAATTCTTTGCGATGTGCTAAAATACGAAAAGCCGCAAAACTCAGATGTGGAAAAAGTTTTCATATCGCTTGGCTACACTCTTTTTCATTCAAAAAATTTAAGCGAAGCAATGGAATGCGCAGACAAAATTTTGCAACAAGTAAATAGCAAAAGTGAAAAAGCGTTAAAGTTAAAAGGAACAATTTATCACGCTCAAGGAAATTATAAAGAAGCTTGGGATAGCTGCGATTTGCTTTTTTCATTTTCGCCAAATTCCTCGGAAGCTCATTTGCTTGCCGGTGCGCTTGCGTTTTCAGAAAAAAATTATCGCAAAGCTTTTTCGCACTACAACAAAGCGAGAAAAATAGGGCGGATGTACAGTTTTACACTTTACAATTCATTAGCAACCATTCTTTCAAAATTGCAAAAATTTCCTTTGGCATTAAAAGTGTATCACTACATTTTATCCATAGACCAAAATCCTGCTCACAGAAATTCTGCAAGAAAATCCATAAACTTTTTTGAAAGCATGGCATCGCGCAAACTTTTTGAAAATAAAGAAAACGCAAATCAAAGAGATGATTCCAGATATAAACTGCCTGCATACAAGGCTTTTGAAGAAGCTTCAAAAGTTTTGGATTCTGGCGATTTGGAGAATGCCCTTGATATGCTCCAAAAGGCAAAAGAAGCCGAGGGTGCAGACAAAATTTGGGAAATAGAAAACTCCATTGGGCGCATATATCATAAAATGCGCAATTTTTCTGCAGCCATTCCTTGTTTCGAATATGCTATGGAAAAATCTAATAATTCCATAGGTGTTTTGCACAATCTTGCTTCTTCGCTTGCAAGGAATAACGAATACGAAAAAGCTCTTGGCATAACAGATAAATTGTTGGAAATACAACCGGATTCTCAACCAGCAAAAAAAATGCGTGCTGTTATTTTGGGCAAGCTCGGCAAGTACAACGATTCTGCTCAATGCTTAACAGAACTACTTGAAAAAGAACCAAAAGATTCTTATTCTCTTATATCTATGGGAAGAGTTTGGCAAGAGAAGGGAGATTTTGTAAAAGCTCATGAATGTTTTGTGCAGTTGCTTGCAAAGGAACCTGAAAATGAACGTGCAATAATATCCATAGCTATAAATTACAGCAGAGCTGGAAATTTGAAGCAAGCGGTTAATTTCACAAAAACTCACTTGAACAAAAATCCACTTTCGTTTTCGTTAAACTTGACTATGGCAAACATTTTGCGTTTCCATAAAAAATTCAACCATGCAGAAGGGTACTACAAAAAATGTGCTAAAAATTATAACAGAGAAGTTTATGAGGGTCTTGCAGATTGTATATGCCAAATGAGAAGGTTAGACGAATCTTTGGCTTATTACATGAAAATAACAGAAATGGAAAAAGATAATTCACATGCAATTTCTGCTAAAAAATCTATAGCCTTTATTTATAGGTTAAAACAAGATTATGCAAAAGCTCTTGATGTTTACAACGAAATAAATTGGGAAGCAGATTACTTTTTTTCCACATGGCGAAATGTGGCTCTTTGCTATGCTTCTCTTGCTGGTAAACAACAATTCGCAACAAGCACGGCGCGGCGCGGCACTAGCTATTTCACAAAAGCTTTGAAACTTTACGAAACAATAAAAGAAAAAGAAATAGATAATCCCAAGCATTGTGCTAGAATAGATTCTCTTGTGGCTGAATTATATGCGCGCAAAGGCGAATACGCCAAGGCTTGCAAAATATATGAGGTTGCAATGCAAGGTCCTTATTATTTCATAACTTGGAAAACTTATGTGCATTGTCTTATTTTGCAAAATTATTTCAAGGAAGCTTTGGATACATGCAATAGTGTTTTGGAAAAATTTGCGAATGATGGCAACACTCACAAAATTCCAGAAGAGTTACATTCGTGTAAAGAAAATTTAGAACTAGCCTTGGGTGGAGACTCTCTTGCTACAGAAAAAGTTATGCAAATGGCTACTGATAAGATAAAGAATAATTTAGATTGGCAACTTTCGGAAACTTAAAAAATGAACACTATAAAAGCAATTTTACTTTCGCTTGTCTCTTGGGCACTTTTAGCACTCTGCTTTCCGCCCTTCCCTCTTGGACCTGGCGCTCTGGTATTTTTAGCACCGTGGTTTTATGTTTTAAAAACAGCGAGTAAAAAGGTAGCCTTGACCTCAAGCTACCTCGGTGCTTTTTTATTCAATGCAATTAGCATATATTGGTTTTATCACGTTGGCGATGTTGCACCACCGGCTCTAATTTTTTCTGGACTTTTTTTAAGCATTGCCTTTTTAAGTTTGTTTGCGCTTTTGTGCGCTTATGTTTTTATTAAACTTCCTTTCCCTTTTCTTTTTCCATTTTTTTGGGCGGGCATTGAAGTTTTGCAAGCAAAGGGAGATATGAGCTTTCCGTGGCTTTCACTTGGGCTTGTGTTTGGGAATAACATTGAGTTTATGCAGTCTTATGCACTTTTTGGAGTGTTCGGTTGTTCTGCGATAATCATCGCTTCTAATATGTGCCTCTCTACAGCTATTTTGAAAAAGAGAAAAAAGCTAGGGCTTGCACCGCTAGCTCTAGCTATAATCTTTTATATTGGAGGTTATGGAATTTTAACAGATGAAAAAACAGATTCCAATACTTTGAAAGTTGCAATTGTACAACCTAGCATTCATCAAACAAAAAAATGGAGCAGGGAATATTTTGATTCTGTTATGACGCAAACATGGAATTTATTTGAAACCTTGAAACCAGACAGCATTGACCTTATTTTATTTCCAGAAACAGCCATCCCAGATTTTATAAATGCGAGATTTCCAGAATCTGAATTTCTGGATAACTATGCGAAAAGAAATAACTCTGCCATTGTTATAGGAGCGTTAAATAGAATTTGGAATAAGGAATTGCAAGGAAAAAGGAAATACAACATATATAATTCGGCTTTTTTATTTGGCTTTGGCCGCCCAATGCCAGAATACAGGAAAATACATTTGGTGCCTTTCAGTGAAAAAGTTCCCTTTGATAACATTTTTCCAATAGTCAATTACGTTGATTTGGGTGGTGGCGATTTTTCGTCAGGGGATAGCCTTTCAATATGGCAACCTGGAAATTTTAGCCCACTTATATGTTACGAAGCCATTTATGGCAATATTTTGAGGGATGCAAAGCGAAAAGGAGCTAAATTTATAGCAAACATTACAAATGATGGTTGGTTTTACAAGAGCATTGCCCCGTATCAGCACTTTAATTTAGTGCGTTCCCATGCGGTAGAGAGCGGAATAGGGGTTGTGAGAGCGGCAAATACGGGAATTAGTGCTTTTATATTGCCAAATGGGAGAATATTGGAGAAAACCGAACTGTTTGAACGGAGAATAATAGTTCAGAACATTCCTTTGGAAACTTATTTTACGCCTTATTCTGTGATTGGTGATTATGTTGAACTAGTTTTATTCATTTTTTCTTTAGTTATGGTTCTTGTTGCCGTGATAATAAAAAGGTCTTCAACTTAAATAAAAAAAGTCTCCAACCCAGAAGGTTGGAGACTCAACACAAAGTGCGTTATTTTTTATGAGCAGCAGTTTTATGAGCGACCTTTTTATGGGCTGCTTTTTTAGGAGCTGCTTTTTTTACGGCAGCTTTTTTAGGAGCTGCTTTTTTTGCAGCTGCTTTTTTTGGTGCTGCCGGTTTTTTAATAACGGTTTTTGTAGCCATGAGGAATACTCCTTTTGTTTGTGAATGTCAAGAGTAAATATAGAATTTTTTTTTCATGTTGGCAAGGAAAAAAATGTTTTTTTAATTTTTTTTGCAAACCCAATTCTTGTAATCGCAAAAAGCATTCACTCCAGTTTCCCAAAAATTTGCAAAACTTTTGGCGAAAGGTGGGAGCTTAAATGGATGCATAAGCAAGATATCGTGCATAACAAGTACCTGCCCATCGGTTTGCCGTCCCGCGCCAATGCCGATTGTAGGCGTGTTTATAGCTTGTGAGATTTTTTCTCCTAGCGATTCTGGAATATGCTCCAAAACTACTCCGCAAGGGTTCAAGCTGTCTAAAATTTTTGCCTGCTCAAAAATTTTTTCCGCTTCTTCTTCGTTTTTGCCAACCTGTTTAAAACTTTTTGCAGTTTGAGGAAGCAAACCTAGATGTCCAACTATCTCTATTTTTTTTTCTTTGAGTGCTTTAAGAGACTCCAATGGAAGTCCTTCTATTTTAACTGCGTGTGCTCCTGCCTCTAATAGTTTTGTTGCATTTTGCACAGCAAGTTTTGGCTCCGTATCCGAGCCGAATGGCATATCACTAACAATGTAACTATTTGGCGCACCGCGTTTTACGGCATTAGTGAATATGCACATCGCTTCCATGGAAATGCTTGCGGTTCTGTCCATGCCAAGCATTGTATTAGCAGCAGAGTCTCCAACTAAAAGCATATCAATCTTTGCTGCCTCCGCCATTCTGGCGAATGCCGCATCATAAACGGTAACCATAGAAATGGCTTCACCGTTCTTTTTCATGGAATAAAAATCATTTTTGCCAAGCATAATTCAACCTACATTCTCAACTCTAATAATTTCAGCCACTTGCTAATCTTCGTGTTTCAATTAGCCATTCATAAGACCTTAAATTATCCAGTGCACCTGCATGTACTTTTAAATGTCCCAAGAAAAAATTTTCTATGCGCTGACAAGAATTTTGCTTTGAATTGTTTTTTCCGTTTGCAAAATTGCCAAGTTCCTGCAAAAAAATCTGATCGTAACTGGGTTTTCGCTCTCCAAGGCAACTTGGGCACACTGCTCCACCCGCAGAAGACCACAAATCTGCCGGAGCTTGCAAAATTTTTTGCCCGCATATCCCGCAGTTCAAAAGCATTGGAGCATAACCTAGAATATTGCATAATTTGTGCAACCAAAGAGAGAGAGAATTTTCATTTGCTTCATTTAACTCTAAATATTCCAGATTGTTAAGTAACCATTTGAACTCTTCTGCTGCATAAGATGAATTGTTTCCAATTTTTAGCAATATTTCTGCCATAAGTTGTGCAGTTGCCAAACTTTGCAAATTTGTGCGCATTTTTTGAAAATAATTTTGCAAAAATACTTCTTTTGGAATTATTAGGGACGAATTTCCTTTGTAGCGGTTATAACGAATTTCTATTTCACTGTGTGCAAGAGGGTCTATGTTAGCTTTAAATCTGGAATTTTTGGATTTTGCCCCCTTTACCAAAAGCGAAAGGATGCCAAGGTCTGGACTAAGTGCTTTGACAATCCAAGAACTGTCGCCATAAGCGTAGCGGTGAAGAACTATTATTTGGGTACGCATATTATCCTGGGGGCCAGTATAGCATTCTTTTTCCTAATATGTGCAAATGCAGGTGGTTAACGGTTTGCCCCCCATCTGTTTTGCAATTTAAAACAAATCTCGCTCCTTTTTCTTCACAACCCTCGCTTTTTGCAATTTTTTGTGCATGAAAAAGCACATTTCCAAGCAATTCTTTGTCGCTTTCTTCAATTTCCATTATATTGTTTATATGTTTTTTGGGTATAACAAGAAAATGAACTGGTGCTTGCGGTGAAATATCCCTGAAAGCCATAACTGAATCATCTTCATAAAGAATATCCGCAGGGATTTCGTGAGTTGCGATTTTACAGAATAGGCAGTTTTCCATTTGAGAGTAATATAGTAAATAATTTACTATATTCTAAATTAGACCTTAACCTAGGAGATGTTATGAATATTTTCCGCTTAGCCTTACCTACAGCTTTATTGCTGTTTCTTTCCATTAGTGTTTTTGCCGATGATGATGACAACTTTGCGCCAAGAAAGGGCACGGGTACCGTTACCATCATCACAAACCCTCCTGGCAGCTTTGTATATTTAGATGGAGACTCACTCGGAAAAAGCCCAATAATCAAGCGCTCATTCCGGTCTGGCCCCTTAAAGTTAATAGTTATAGATCAAGGAAAAGAGCTGATAAACACACGCTTTAACGTGTGGCCAAATAAAGAAAATAAATATGAAGGCACAACTATTATGCCAGCCGGTACAATTAAAATAACCACAAACCCCAGTAAATGCCGCATTCTGCTAGATGGCGAATATGCAGACCGCACCGATGGTGGTCCCTTAACGCTTAATAGCGTGGATGCTGGAGACCATAAAGTTGGGGCAGACTGTCCGGGCAG
>Ga0182472_107312_pt1 | contig 13022 bp, 2 predicted proteins | sample TergutNc150P3_FD_120804 | JGI IMG/M metagenome (GOLD analysis project Ga0182472, IMG submission 120804)
TCCTAGAATACGGCGAATGTAAAAAATCTGGTAAATCCTCAAATCCTGAGAATCGTGGTTCAGACGTTTTAATAGTAGCCCCCAGAGCTGGCACAATTAGCCCTTGGAGTTCAAAAGCCACAGATATAGTGCATATATGCGGGCTTTCTGCAATTAAACGCATAGAAAGGGCGGTTGTTTGGACATTTGCAGAAGGATTGCCGCCGGAGAGCATGCTTTTTGACAGAATGACCGAACAGATTTTTTACAAAAAAGAAGAACTTGCCACATTGTTTACCCACAATGAACCAAAACCACTCAACAGAATTTCTGTTTTGGAACAAGGCAAAGCCGCACTTGAAAAAGCTAATTCAGAACTTGGACTTGCTCTTTCTAGTGATGAGATGGATTATTTAACGGAAAGATTTACAGGATTAAAAAGAAACCCAAGCGATGTTGAACTTATGATGTTTGCACAGGCAAATTCCGAACATTGCCGTCATAAAATATTCAATGCAGAGTGGGAAATAAATGGAAAAAAACAGGATTTATCTCTGTTTCAAATGATTAAAAATACTTACAAATGTTCGCCAGATGGTATTTTAAGCGCATACAAAGACAATGCCGCCGTTATGGAAGGTTTTGAAGCCGCCCGTTTTTACGCAGAGCCAAAAAGCAACGAATATGCTTGGCACAGTGAACCCGTGCATATTTTGATGAAGGTGGAAACCCACAACCACCCAACGGCAATTAGCCCCTTCCCAGGCGCTGCAACCGGAAGCGGTGGCGAAATTAGAGATGAGGGAGCCACTGGCATTGGCTCAAAACCAAAGGCGGGTTTATGCGGATTTTCTGTTTCTAATTTGAAAATACCAGGCTATGTTCAGCCTTGGGAGCGAGATTTTGGAAAACCAAGCCGCATAGAAAGTCCTTTGCAAATAATGATTGATGGGCCTCTCGGAGCAGCGGCATTTAACAATGAATTTGGTAGACCAAATATTTGCGGCTATTTTAGAACTTACGAGCAAGAGGTGAACGGGAAAATTCGCGGCTACCACAAACCAATAATGCTTGCGGGCGGAATGGGCAACATAAAAGCACGCCATGTTCAAAAAGGCTCTCTCAAAGAAGGCGATTTGCTAATTGTGCTTGGTGGGCCTGCCATGCTAATTGGGCTTGGCGGCGGTGCAGCAAGCTCAATGGCAACTGGAAGCGGAGGCGAAGATTTAGATTTTGCAAGCGTCCAGCGCGGCAACCCAGAAATGCAGCGGCGTTGTCAAGAGGTTATAGACCGTTGCTGGGCATTGGAAGAAAAAAATCCCATAGCCTTTATCCACGATGTGGGGGCAGGCGGTCTTTCAAATGCGCTCCCAGAACTGGTAAAAGACGCTGGCTTTGGCGGCAAATTCCGTTTGCGAGATATTCCAAGCGAAGAAAAAGGAATGAGCCCTTTGGAAATATGGTGCAACGAAGCTCAAGAACGCTACGTGCTTGCAATTTCCAAAGAAAGCCTTCCAACGTTCAAAGAACTATGCGAAAGAGAACGCTGCCCCTTTGCAGTAGCGGGGGAGGCAATAGCAGAACAAAATTTAATTTTAAGCGACGAGCATTTCAAAAACAACCCCATAGACATTCCAATTGAATTGCTACTCGGCAACCCTCCAAAGATGCTCCGCAGAGATAATGGACAATTGACAATGGATAATAATTATCAATTATCAATTATCAATTATCAACTAAAAGAAATCGCTCAACGTGTCCTCTCACACCCCGCTGTGGCGGATAAGGGATTTTTAATAACAATAGGTGACCGCTCTGTGACTGGCATGGTTGTTAGGGAGCAGATGGTTGGTCCTTGGCAGGTTCCTGTTGCGGATTGTGCGGTTACTACAAGTACTTTGGATTCAACTACGGGGGAGGCGTTTTCTATTGGGGAACGTACGCCGCTTGCCTTGCTGAATTCAGCTGCTGCTGCCAGAATGGCGGTTGGAGAGGCAATAACAAATATAGCTGCAGCAAAAATAAGTGATCTTTCAAAAATTCGTCTTTCTGCAAATTGGATGGCAAACCCGGCAACAGCAGGGGAGGGAGCCGCTTTATATGAAGCTGTTCAAGCCATTGGTATGGATTTTTGCCCCAAATTGGGCATTGCAATTCCTGTTGGCAAAGACTCCATGAGCATGAGCACAATATGGGAAGAAAATGGTGAGAAAAAAGTTGTAACTTCGCCTGTTTCCTTAATAATAAGCGCATTTGCTCCTTGCGAAGATGTCCGCAAAAGTTTAACTCCCGAACTCCAAAAAGTTGAAGATTCAATCTTAATACTAGCAGATTTAGGTCAAGGCAAAAACAGAATGGGTGGTTCAATAGCTTGCGAGGTGTTCAACCAAACCGGCGGTGAAGTTCCAGATTCAGATGCAGAAATCTTAAAACAATTCTTTAACGCAGTCCAAACCCTAAACTCAGAAAACAAAATCCTAGCCTACCACGACCGCTCAGATGGTGGGCTTTTCACAACTCTTGCGGAGATGGCTTTTGCTGGACATATAGGGTTAGAACTGGAACAAAAAACCATTGAATTTCTTTTTAACGAAGAATTAGGTGCTGTTTTGCAAATTAAAGAAAGTGATTTTGAAGCGGCTTGCAAGTTGTTCCCTTATGAAAAAATCGGAAAATTGACAGATGATTTCTGCTTAAAGATAGGTGAATACAGAGAAAACTTATCCGAACTGAGAAAAATCTGGAGCAGAACCTCTTTTGAAATTGCAAAACTCCGCGACAACCCAACCTGCGCAAAACAAGAATACGACTGGAAATGCAGCAAACAAGATAAGGGCATAACATATAGCATAAAAACCCTATACCCTATACCCCATACTCCATACCCCAAAAAACCTCTCATCGCAATCCTCCGCGAGCAAGGCATAAACGGCGAAGTGGAAATGGCGGCAGCTTTTGACAAAGCCGGGTTCAAAACCATAGATGTTCACACTGGCGATATTATAAATGGTAAGATGGATTTAAGCGAATTTTCTGGGTTGGTGGCTTGTGGGGGTTTTAGCTATGGAGATGTTTTGGGGGCAGGTGAGGGCTGGGCAAAAAGCATTTTGTTCAATGAAAAAGCGCGAGATGTTTTTCAAAAATTCTTTGAGAGAAAAGACACATTTTCGCTTGGGGTTTGCAATGGTTGCCAAATGCTTTCCAATTTGAAAAGCATCATACCAGGCACTGCCCACTGGCCCAAGTTCAAGCAAAATTTGTCTGAACGCTTTGAGGCTCGCTTTGTAAGTGTTAAAATTGAAAAATCTCCCTCAATTATGTTGAATGGAATGGAGAACTGGGTTATTCCAATACCAGTGGCTCACGGCGAGGGGAGGGCGGAATTTAACTCCCAAGAGGATTTAGAAAATAGTCTGGTGAGCATTCGCTATGTTGATAATGAGCACAATGCAACAGAAATGTATCCGCTGAATCCTAATGGCAGCCCACAAGGCATAGCAGGTTTAACCACCGAAGACGGCAGGGTTCTAATTTTAATGCCGCACCCAGAGCGGGCATTCAGAATGCTCCAAAACACCTGGACAAAGCCCATAGAAGGGGACGGTTATTGGATGCAGATGTTTAGGAATGCGCGGGAGTTTGTGGGGTAATTTTTTCTAAATTCAAACAACAATGTTTCCCAAAACGGTAATCGTAGCAGTGTTTCTGCTGTGGGCGGGCTTTTGTTTTGCCAGTCCTAGCGATTCCCTTGCAAAAAGCCAAATACAATATATTCCTCTACCACCTCAGGCAGAGCCACTTAATGGGTTGCTTCCTATAAAAGGAATTTCTAGTGGAGCACCGCTCAAGTCATCTAAACCTACTATAGTTTATGAGCACGGGATAGATTTTGAAAGCAGAACAACTGTTGTGGATGCCGGGGTGGCAAATGCCATGAGCAGAGATACCTTGCCTCTTTGGCAAGCCTATTATCCAGAACTTGCCGATTATACAATGGATATGTACGATATAGGATTCAATAGGCTTTGGTTAAATTCGCTCATAGGGCAGAGAAATGGTGGAGTAAACGATGATGAGGAGGGTTCTCTCTTTAATATATCGCTTCCGATGAAAATACCAGCTTGGATGAAAGATTTTGGCTTTGATCGCCCACAGCTTTTATTGCAAGGAACAATGGATATTCGCTTTCATGGATCAGGAACCTTAGACGATGCTCCAGGTAGCCGTGAAAACAGCCTTTGGCCAAGCCCAAGCCTTTCTTATGTTCCGAGTTTTATTGTGCAAGGTAAAATAGGCAGGAATATTACGGTTGAATTGAATAACTCCGAGGGTGGGCTTGGCGTGAGAAATAGAGTTCGCATAGTTTATGCAGAGGATACACCTGGTGAATTTGAGGATTATATTTTGCAAAGGCTGGAAGCGGGCAACACTTCTTTAAGTTTAGCCGGTACGGAGTTAACAGGCTATGCCGAGCAGCATCAGGGGTTGTTTGGAATAAAGGCAGATATGAAATTCGGCAACTGGCGCTTAACCACAATTGCCTCTCAAGATGCCGGTAGCCAAGAGAGTTACACAATAAGAGGCAAAGACGAAAGTACGGAATTCCAAATTCCCGACAAGCAATTCAGCGCTTACAAATATTACTTTTTAAATCAGAGCATGAGAGATGCTTATATAAATGCAAAGATAAATGGCGGTGCTCCGCCACGACTCAAACTAGACGGCTTAAAGGTTTATAGAAGAAGCCCTCCAAGTTCTTTAAACAATAAAAATACAACTATAGAAAATGTGGTTGGCGTATATTTTCCGCCTGGTAGCAACACTCCTGTGAGAAAAACAGGATTACCACTTACAGAAATGCAAAGTGGAACAGATTATGTTTTTGATGCGAACACTGGAATTTTGCGGCTTAAAGCTGGCAGTCATAATATGCTTATAGCGGTTTCGTGGTCTGGTGACCCAACAGACCGCAGAACATCTGCGGTTAGAAGCGGAACAGGAGATGAAGTTTTGCTTGTTCAATACGATGTTGCTTCTTCTGATTTAATAGATATAGAAAAGTTGATGCTCAGAAATACTTACAATATTGGAATTTCTTCTGAAAATGCAAGTAATTTTATTTTGAAAATGAAAGATCGTTCAAGAACCGCAGTTGATTTTTTAAAAACACTTGGTGTTGCCGATACTTCAAATGGAACCATTTTAACAAACGTTGTTGACATATTTCTCAAAGAAGGTGGGGACTATACAGGAGATATGCAACTGCCTTGCAGAGATATAAACTGGTATGTAAATAATAGAGGTCTTTCTTTTGCAAATGCCGCAACCATAGCAAAGGAACGTTGCCTTGAGCCTTTGAGAAACGTGGATTCTTCTGCCACAATGGCTTCACTTTACACATGGCCCATGAGCAAATTGAATCTTTACCAGCCTCTTTATTATTTTGAATCTGTTGGAAAACGCAGGCGTACAAGCATAAGTGTTAGAGACCCAAGCAGCAGCTATTCGGTTAGCGGCGGCGGTTGTTTGGATATTGCTCCGAATTCGGAAAAATTAAAAGCAGGTTCAGAAGTTTTAGTTAGAGATGTGGATTATCAGGTGAATTATGAACTTGGGCAAATTGAACTTATAAGTGAGCGTGCTTTAGATCCTAACAAGGAAATAACAGTTAATTTTGAATGTGAACCTCTTTTTGAACTTCAAAGCAAGCTACTTTTGGGGGCAAGAGCCGAATATCCCCTAAAGACATTTGAAGAGGGATCTATTTTCGGTTTAACAGCCCTTTACAAAAAGCAAAATGTTAGTACAGATAATCCGCGCCTTGGCGGGGAGCCTTTTTCTGGGCTTTTACTTGGAACAAACTTGCGTTTAAGGGATAGTTCGCAAATAATGGATAAAATGATAAATGCCGTTCCATTCATAGATTCCAAAGAAAAATCTAGGTGGAGTTTTGAGGGTGAATTTGCAGCAAGCTATCATAACTCAAATACAAATTCAAGAAAATCTGCTTTAATAGATGATTTTGAGGGAAGTTCGATTAGTTTGCAATTTCCGCTTGCTAGGCTTATGTGGTTTAAGGCAAGTCCTCCGGGCGGAATCGCAAGCGACCCCTCCACATACATAGAGCATTTGGATTATAAATACGCTGGGGAATTTGTGTGGCACAGCAACACTTCTATGCTTTACAGGCATATTTACACTCCAATTGGTAACACCGATGTAGATAACAGAGAATTGACTGTTTTGAGTATTAAATTAAAACCAAACGATAATTTAAGCGGCAAAAGCTGGGGTGGAATTATGCGGCCAAACAGTTCTTATTATCAAGATTTATCGCAAAAGAGATATATAGAAATGGTGGTTAGAGGAAATGTGGGTTCTTTGTATGTTGATTTGGGTTTGATTAGCGAAGCTATAAGCATAAATGGTTATGAACCCGATAATAATATGTTATACTCCGAAGCTCTGCCTGGCACAACGCAGCCGCTTAATGATATGGGCTTGGGATACGCATACACATCCGTAAGAGGAATGGGTGAAAGATTGGTAACTTGGGATTGCCGCTATGCCCAGTGCCGATCAGATACTTTAAAGGCAGAAAGTATTGCAGGTGGAAACACAGATATTGCAAGAGATAAATTTAATGCAAATCTGCTAGATTTAAGCGATCCACCGCCACAAATCAACGGCACAAAAGGCAATGCAGGAGAAAGAACCTTTGATAGCGAAGACATAAATCGCAATGGGCAGTTAGATACCGAAATTCGCTTTGTGCGTTATAGAATAGATTTAAGTACAGAAGATGCAACCCAGTTTGAAAAACTGCAAAATGGCTGGCGCAGGTTTCGCATACCACTAGATAAATTCGATACCATAGTGTCTGGAATTGGTGTTTCGGCAACGGATATTTTGGCAGAAGCTGTTTCCACAAGGCTTTGGTATGGAAGTTTAGGGCAGGGCATTGCAGAAGGTAGAGTGCAAATAGCGGATTTTAAAATTGTGGGGAATGAGTGGATAGAGAATTCTGGAAGCAATGAGTTTGGAATAATATCAAACCCTGTTACTGAAATTGTGACAGGCGAAATAAATTCTGAAATTCAAGCTCCGGGTGCGGTGGTTGTTCCAGACAGCAATTATTTGAGAGTTCAGGTAATAAATAACCGCGATAATATAGGTTCTTATTTCAGGTCGCCAAATACTCCTTTGGAAAGAGAACAAGATACTGGTGCTCCGTTAAAAGAGCAGAGTCTGCTTTTGGAATATGGAGGTTTACATCCTGGGCAGGCAGTAAGTGCTACTAAATTTTTTGAAAATGAGGTTAAAGATTTTACTTCTTACAACAATATTCAAATGGAAATACATTACGAAACTAAAGCGGCAACAACTCCTGTGAGATTTGCATTGCAGTTTGGTCGGGGCGGGTTGGATGGTAGCCAAGATTATTATGAATGGTCTTTTAAGCCTAAAAAATATGAATGCAGTGATAGAAAACGGATTCAGGATTGTCATGAAGATAATTGGAGGGCAAATGCTTTTTCACTTTCGCTTTCTAAATTTTCAGACTTGAAAATAGGCAGACCGTTTTTTAACACGGTAACAGAAACTTTAACCAGAGATGGTAGAGACGAAATAATAAAAGTGGTGGGAAATCCATCTAACAGTAGTATTAATTGGATACGTTTTGTTATTATAGCAGATGATAGTGCATCTTTGGAAGACTTAGATGGAATTTTTTGGATCAATGATTTGCGACTTTCTGGAATAAACAATGCCTGGGGTTATGCCGCAAGAACGCACGGGCAGCTAGATTTTTCCGATGTATTTTCTGTTTCTGGCGAATTACGCTACCAAGATGGGAATTTTGCAACGCTTAAAACAGAAGGGCGAAGCCCCAAGCCAACGCTAAGCGAAGCGAATACTCGTTTGGATGTAAATGGAACTGCAAGCCTAAACATAAACAAGTTTTTTAAAGATGATTACGGTTTGCGTTTGCCTTTTGGGGTTAGCTATAGTTCCACTACGCTTCGCCCCTACTTAAAACCAGACGATGACATTGGGCTTAGCCAAGATAATGTTTTTGATATGTTCGGAGATTTTGCAACCGCTGGTTTGGAGGTTAAAGATACAAGTGAAGAACATTCTTTGAGAGATTCTTCTAAATCTAAAGGATACCAGAGTTTTTCACGCTCAAAAACTTTATCTATTGGTTTTAGTAAAGATTATAAAAAAAGTGATAATATTTTTCAGGAAATTTTTGGACAAGTATTTTTGGAACGTCCCGCTTTGAATTATTCTTACAGGGAAACTGAGAGGCGTTCAGCTAAAATTGCAGATAGCACTTATCAATACAATACAGTTTTGGAATATAAGCTGGGACCTTTTGAGCGAAGCAACACCTATCTGTTTGGCAATAAAAGCCTGCCCATTGAACTATGGCCTGGAACTTTTGATTTAACGTTGATGGATCTAGCTTACAGCAGAAATGAAAATCAAGATAGAGACCCGAATTTTTTGGAACCGCAGGTAGAAAAAATAACGAATTTTACAACAGACCTTACCCATAAGGCAGATGTTCGTTGGAATATTTTGCCATTCTTTAACATTAATTACACTCTAAATATAAACCGCGATATGTATGCTGGAGGCGATAGAGAGGCTTTTGTGAAGGAAGATTTTTTTAATCCGAATGGACGAGGTGGCTTGTTTGCCAAAAACTTTATTTTTGACCACGACCATACAGATAGAAAAATATATGTGAGAGATATTTCTTATGAATACCCTTTGCAAATTATTACTAACGATACTACAGGGGCACAAGATACTGTGTATCAAAGAGCCTATTCATACGAAATAGACAGTGTTGGTTCAAGGGAATATGGCAGAACTTATGGAATTTTGCGTCATGAGCGAAATCGCAGGCAAGAGTTCAGAGCAAATTTTTCGGCAGATTTGATTCCATTTTTGCCAATGAGATTTTCTTTTAACAGCGGTTTTACACAGAATAAATCCATTCCGAACAACTTTAATTTTTATGACGCAGAAATGCTTTCAAAGAATTTCTGGACAATTCAGCAGAACAACCGCTTTGAAGTTTCTCCGAGTTTAAAATTGCAGCAACTTGCAAGCATAGCTGGAAAAAATGCAGTTAGCAGTTTTTTTGAAAAATTAAAATGGCAAGAAATTCGCAGTATGTGGAGCGTAGATTTGCAAACAAATGGCGAAGATTTTGCGCTCTGGCAATTATACGAAGAGCAGGGCGTGGAACCACTTCAATACTATCTGTTTGGGCTTGGTCTTGGCAACGGTTATCGCAACAGAGGTTTTTGGAACCTAGTCAGTGGAGATATGGGGTTAAAAACAAGAGAAGATTACGAAAATTTTGCGCAGTACAGAAATAAGAATACAGACACCATTGTATATCAGGGGCGTTTTGAGCATAGCATTAGGCGCAATTTAACAAACAGCACTTCGCTTACTTTGCCATGGTGGGATATTGGTCTTAAGGGTGATTTAGCTTGGAACGAATCATTCAGGCAAATGAGAGAAAATCCTTTATACATAGACACAACAACCACTTGGCCAAAAATTGGAATTGGGATGAATGTTCCAAATTTTGCGCATCGTTTTGATTTTTTCAAAGGCAAGCTTCGCAGCCTTTCAACTTCGCACCGTTTTGACTATCAAGAACGCCATACGGTTCGTCCCTATCAAAGCGCAGATGATGAATGGTTAACCACAATAGATTTTAACCCTCTCATTCGTATTAGTGCCTTAACGCAGGGCAACATTCGCATAGAAAACAGCGTTAGGGTAAAAATGGAAGAGCAGGTGATGCGAGCAAAAATAGAATTGCCAGAAACGGGAGGTTGGAAAGAAATAGATGAAAGTTATTACATAAAAATTCCTTGGCTATATACAGATAAAACGGTGGATAGGGGTTATGCCGCTGGAGACGAGCTTTCTATATCTTATTCTCTTAAAGCCAAAAGAGGTTTTCAGCTTTGGCGGTGGTACATAAAGTTAGACAACGATATAGATTTAAAACTATCAAGTGGTTATAGTTATAGAAAACTTATTAAAGAAGACTATGTTCCTGTTGATGAGTTTGATGATCCTTATGAACAAAACGGAGCATCTGGTGTACACGCTGTGGTACAAACAACAAAAGGCGAAGAGAAAATAAGTTATACTCCTGAACTTAAAAAACTTCCACGCAGCATTCCAGCTCTTTCGCACGAATGGTACATTCGCCCAAGTGCGGGTTATTCTTTTAGTAAACTTGCAAGCGCAAATGCTTATATAGAATATAGACGTTTAAGAGAACAACTAGACGACGGCAACGCCCATACTCGCCAAACTCTTTCCTTTGAAATAGCGGTAATGCTCCGGTTTAACTAATTATCCCACAAACTCGTTGTAAATAGACACTATCGCTTTTTCGAAATCTTCTTCGTTAACGCCAACAATAATGTTTATTTCCGATGAGCCTTGGTCTATTATGCGCACATTTATTTTCTCTTTCGCAAGCGCACCAAAAAGCCTTGCAGCAGTTCCAACCTGATTTACCATTCCATGCCCAACAGTTGCAATCAAAGCAACCTTGTTAAAAATCTTTATTTTGTTCGGCTGCATTTTTTGCTCAATTTCTGAGCAAACTTCTGCCTCCACCTTGTGCAACGTTTTGGAATCTACAACCACGTTCATTGAATCTATGCCGCAAGGAGAAAGCTCATAAGACACTCCGCGTTCTTCCAAAATTGTCAGAACTTTGCGTCCAAAGCCTTTTTCCTTGTTCATCATGCTTTTTTCAATGTAGAGCATTGAAAAATCTTTGCGCCCGGCAATGCCTGTTATTATGCCCAATGTGAGTTCTGGGGTTGGACCAATGATTGTGCCTGGGTCGCCTGGGCTGTTGGTGTTTTTTATGTTTATGGGAATGTTTTTTGCCCTGCATGGATGTATGGATTCATCGTGCAGCACACTTGCTCCGCTATATGCCAATTCTCTTATTTCGCGGTAGCTTACATAACCTATAGGACGTGCCTTTTCAACAATGCGTGGATCTGCCATCAATAGTCCAGAAACATCTGTCCAGTTTTCGTAAAGCAGGCAGTTGCATGCATTCGCTAAAATTCCTCCGGTGATGTCTGAACCGCCTCGTGTGAATGTTTTAAGGTTCCCCAAAGTGTCGCTTCCGTAAAAACCAGGCACAACGTAAAGGGAATTTGTGTCTGAAAGGGCAACGGCAATGTTTTCGTAGCTTTGCTGTGTTACGCGGTATTGGCTGTCGAATTGTATAAGGGGATAGGAATCTATGAATTTTGCTCCCAAAAATTCCGACATTATTTTTGCGCACAGGTATTCGCCTCGGCTTGCCACAAAATCAACCGAAATATCATCTGGTTTAGTTAACAAAATTTTTTCCAATTCGTCTAATTCTTCGCGTATGGTGGATTGCAAGGAAAGTTCCTGTGTTATTTCTATATAGCGTTCTCTTATGAGTGTCCAGGGACCTGCAAAGTCCAGCTTTTTTTTGGCAAGGTCGTAAGCCGAGTATAGCAAATCGGTAAGTTTAGATTCTTTGGAATTCCTTTTGCCTGGTGCAGAAACCACAACAATTTTTCTTTCTGGATTGCCTTCCAAAATGCTTTTTATTTTGCGAAACTGCACTGCATCTGCCACAGAACTTCCGCCGAACTTACAAACTACACGATTAGACATAATTATTCCCCACTAATGGTTTTTCCGATTTTTGCAAAAAATATAAATTTGCCAGGAGCAGCAAATAGCCCCGGCATTATAAAAGCCAAAATAACTTTTGTGAATCTGTTTTTCCACCAACGGCTGAATTTCCATATATCCTCTGCCACAGTTTCCATTTCAGAAACCCTTGGAGGGCAAAAATAGGCTTGAATAAATGCGGTAAAGAGTCCAACGCCAACTAGGGGAGTTAAGCCTGTGATAGGGGCAATGAAGAGTGCTGCGATTATTGCAAGTGGATGCGCAAGAGCGCAGGCGGTTCCAATGGATGCGAGAACTCCGGTGCAAAGTACCCAGAGGGTTAGGTAATCGGCTACTTTGGCAGAGCCTTGTTCCAAGCCTATGTAAATTAAAGATGAAATTATTGCCGCAGGTATAAGCCAGCCTATTATTTTTGGCCATTTGCTAGACGGCGGTATTTTTTGCAATTCTTCTTCTTTGGGCGTTTCCATTCCGCTTTCAATAATACTTTTAATGCCTTGCAAATGCCCAGCTCCAATCACAGCTAAAACCCTCTTGCCCTCTGCTTTTGCTATTCTACCTGCCAAAAACTGGTCTCTTTCGGTTATTAAAATTTGCTTTATCTCTGGGAATTCCTTTCCAAAATCTTCCATCATAAGCGAAAGAGTATCTTGTTCTCGCATTTTACTCAGTTCTTCTTCACTAACTTTTTCTGTTTCAAAAATTGCTCCGAGCAAGGTTGCTAACAATTTCAATTTGCGAAAAAACGGAGTGCCTGCCCAGGCACGGCGCAAGGTGATTTTAACATCTCTATCTGCCAAAACCAAATTCGCATTGCAGGCTCTAGCTTCTTCTGCTGCGGCTTTTAACTCTGCACCTGGCTCCACGCCAGTAGATTCTCCCATTTTCTTTTGATAAGAAGCGAGTAGCAAATTCACAACCAGCGAAGCCATTTGCCGTTTTCTCAACACATTTTTTATATCCAAATTTTTCCAACGATCCCCTTCATCAAGGGCTTTCATGCGATTTTCATCTAGTTCAACGCAAACGCAGTCCGGCTTTTCCGAAACTATTGTACTACGAACCAAATCCACAGATTCTTGCGAAATATGCGCAGTTCCAACCAATATAATCTCACGGTCAGGTGAGATGTTTATGCGAATGATGTCTTTTGAGGTGGTCATTGTTTGTGGGGTAATATAGTAAATGTCACTATTGTCCGTTAAAAAAATAATTTTTAGAAAAACCAGCAAATGCGTAGAGAAAACAGTGTTTTTTCTACTCGTTCCAAAGTCAAGCCCCCTAATCAAAAAGCGATGGTG
>Ga0182472_107316_pt1 | contig 12886 bp, 10 predicted proteins | sample TergutNc150P3_FD_120804 | JGI IMG/M metagenome (GOLD analysis project Ga0182472, IMG submission 120804)
AAAATAAATTTGAAACATTTATAATTTGCCTCAAATCTCGCTCGGCATAAGTTTGTATATAAGAAGGATAGAACATATTTGGCTCTATATTCTTATCGTAAATTCTTGGATAAAATCCTTTTCTTATGTATTTTGTGAAATTATCCATTTCAAAATCCGTATTTTTCAATTCCGCTATGCTAAAAGGCAGCAAATGGCTTATAAAAACTCTGCCTGCCAAACTTTGGGATATTTTAGCGGATAATAAAAAATTCTGCGAGCCAGTAATAACAAATTCACCAGGGCGGTTATGTTCATCGCTAATGGTTTGTATATAGGAGAATAATTTTGGCAAAACCTGAATTTCATCTATTATCAAGCCATTTTTACCCGTTTTTAAAAAGGAACGAGGGTCAGCCATAGCCTCTTCCATTGTATCTGGATTTTCCAAATTGACATATCTGTAACTTGGAAAACACATTTTTGCAACCGTTGTTTTGCCAGATTGCCGAGGCCCAGTTATGGAAATAATTGGCATTTTCTCTGCCATAGCCTTTATCTGCTTTATAATCTCTCTTTTTACCATATTATCAATATAGAAAATATCTTTACAAATATGGAATTGCATTCCATATTTGTAAGAAACATAAATTTTCAAAGATGCTGATAAAAACAAGTGATTTTATGAAAAATCCCTCTTAGGCAGGCTTGCCCTGCTGGTTTTAGCTTCCTCTATAAGCCTATTTTTTCTATATTACCCCCAAAGGAGTGAAATAGAAATGAAACAGGTAGTTGGTGTTGGTGCGGCGTTGATAGATTTAATTGCTTCGGTTAGCGAAGAGTGGGTTATTAGGCAAAAAAAGCCAAAAGGTGGCATGAACTCCGTGAATTGGGGGGAATTGGGACACATTTTGGGCAATGTTGAGGATATTTCAATTATACCAGGTGGCTCTGCTAGTAATACTATGATTGGTTTAGCTAGGCTTGGTGGCAAAGCTCGCTTTGTGTGCAAGGTAGGCAATGACGATTTTGGTGATACATATTCCCTGAATCTCTATCGCAATGGAGTAGAGGGCTATATACGTAAAAGCTCAACCCCTACTGGGCGAGTGCTTTCTGCCGTTACCCCAGATGCGCAACGCACAATGTTTACCTTTTTGGGGGCATCTTCGGAGCTTCTCCCTGCTGAGGTTAGCGAAACACCATTTTCAGGTGCTAACTTTCTCTATTTGGAAGGATATTTGGCGTATAATCCATCTATACTTCTGCATTGCGTTCATATAGCCAGATCTAAGGGTTTGGAAGTGGTCTTTGATTGCGGCTCTTTTGGAGTTTTGCAAGATTGCCGCTTTATAATAGATAAGCTTATAGAAGAGCGTAGCATAGATATTTTAATAGCAAATGAAGACGAAGCTCGCATATTGACAAGGGTAGAAGAAGATCTTGCCTGCATGGAAATGACTAAAATGGCTAAAATAGCTATTATTAAAATTGGCAAAAGAGGTTCCATTATAGGCTTGAAAGATGAAATAATAAGAGTAGATGCCTTTCAAGCTAAAGCTATAGACACAACAGGGGCGGGCGACCTTTGGGCAGCGGGTTTTTTATATGGTTATTTAAACGACTGGCCACTTGAAAAATGCGGAGAGCTTGCCTCTGCGGCCGCAGCAGAAGTTGTACAGATTATGGGGTCTACCATTTTAGACGAAGCTTACGAAAGGCTTATTGGAATTAGAGATAAAATATCAGATAGTTTAAAATAATTGCTATATTCTCTCCTTTATGCAACAAAAGATAATTTCCATACTTTTCGCATTGCTACTCTGCGCTGTGAGTTTTGCTCAAGATAGTGTTTCTTATTACGGTCACAATGCCGGAATTTTAGAATTGCAGAGTTCTGTACCCGCGGGGGTGTGGCTTAATGAGAAAGCCGTTGGTAGCACACCTTTCGTAATGGAAGTGCCTGTTGGCTGGGCAATTTATTCCATACGCGCTCCAGGTTATTGGCCAGAGTCATATCTTGTAAACTTCCATAGAGGAGTGAAAGTTTCGCATAATATTCAGTTAAAAAAAAGTGAAATACCTGTAATTGAAATTCCAGACGTATCGCGTATAAATGATTTGAGTACACTCGAAAAAATGTATGATAGCTTGGTTAAGCCAAAATATTATGTGCCAGTGCCAGATTCTATTTGCTTGGCACGTTTTGTAGAAGATTACCCATTGCCTATTTCTGCACCAGAACCGCTTAACGATAAGTCTGCTCAGTATCACCATTATTTTGACATTTACCTAAAAGAAAGGCAGCTCTCTTTTAACGAATGGTATGAAAATTGTGCCGGTTCTATGCAAAAAAATTTGACGTCAATTTTTACCCGCATAGCAGAGCTTGGAGGTGGGCAATTGAGCGGCTTTGTTCCCGTTGTTTCTGCAAAATTTGAATCCACCAGTCTTAACGGCTTAAAAGGCAATTTGGAACTTTATTTTTACTCACCAGATGCTCGTGCCGAAGTTGCTTGGAAAGGAACATGGGAGCACGATTTTTTAACCGGATACGATTTGGTTAGAGCTTTAAGGGCAAGTGCTCCGCTTGCTCTTGCTTTTTTAACAACGCAAAACGAAACTGTTTGGATTCCTGTTGAAAATGGATATTCAAGGCGCTATTACAAGTATTCCGAACTCAAGATATCTTGGAATGGCTTGTTAATTCCTATGAAAGGTGAATTTATTTTGCCAGATTATATTCGCATTAGACCAGAAGTCGCTAGATGGTATGCGGAAGGGGCTCCACAAGGAATGTTTGTTCCAGAAAAAACAATATACGCTGAACTTGCTAAAATTCCAGGAGGCACATTCAAATACAAAGGCAAAGACACAGATGTTAAGCCTTTCATAATTAACACAAGCCCCATAAATCAGGAATTGTACAAAGCCAAATGCGGTGAAAAGAATTTTGGCAAATACAAAGGTGATTCACTCCCCGCACACAGTGTTACTTGGACAGAAGCAAATAAGTGCTGCACGTTGCTCGGCGGTGAGCTTCCATCAGAAGCGCAATGGGAATATGCAGCAAGGGCTGGTTCTCCATATCCATATTACTGGGCTCTTGGTGTAAGCGCAAAAGATTATGCTGTGTTTGGCGAAAAAAAACCTGTGGCTATACGTAGCAAAAAACCTAATGGCTGGGGGCTTTACGATATGTTTGGCAATGTTGCCGAATGGGTTAAAGACAATGGCTTTTGGTATGGCAAATACAAATTCCTAAAAGGCGGGAGCTACAAATCCGATGAAATAACCCTAAACGTTGAAAATGCAGAAGAGGAAGATGCTCGCTATTGGGGAACCCACGTTGGATTCAGATGTGTGTACGGGGATTATTAAGAGAGTTTATCTCTAAAATATTCGTAAGAGAATTTTTTTACCAAGTTAAATTTATTGTTTTTCCAAATTCCTATGGAAGGATGTTTTACTCCATTGAAAAATGTTGTTTTTACCATTGTGTAGTGAATCATATCTAAAAAAACTATTCTGGAACCTATTTTCAAAGGTTTATCAAAAGAGTAATCTCCGGCTATATCTCCTGCAAGGCAAGAATTTCCAGCAAGCCTGTAAGTGTGTGGTTTAATCCATATCATGCCGCTGTTTAAAACCATGGGGCGGTATGGCATTTCTAGGCAATCTGGCATGTGGGCAGATATGGATACATCTAAAATAGCAATATCCATTTCGTTTTTCACAATGTCTAAAACAGTGGATACCAATTCACCGGTTTGCCAGCCAACGGCTTCGCCTGGTTCTAAGATAACCTCTACACCAGGGTATTTTTTGTGAAATTTATTCAAAATACTTATGAGTTTTTCAACATCATAATCTGCTCTTGTTATATGGTGGCCTCCGCCAAAATTCACCCATTTCATTTTTGGAATCCATTCCCCGAAATTGTAATATACCTTTTCCAAAACGGCTTCTAGGGCATCTGCATTCTGTTCGCAAAGAGCGTGAAAATGCAAGCCTTCAATGCCATCCAAAAGCTCCGGTTTGAATTCCTGCCTTGTTACCCCAAGCCTGCTGTAGCGGCCTGTTGGGTTGTATAAATCTACCTCAATGCCGGAATATTCGGGGTTTATTCTTATGCCTGCACTAACTTTCTTTTTTAGAGTTTCTTTTTTATATAAATTCCACTGAGAAAAACTATTAAAGGTTATGTGGCTTGCATGGTTTAAAATTAGCTTAATTTCGTTTGCCATATATGCAGGGGCGCATACGTGCACTTCTTTTCCCATTTTTTGATGCGCGAGCAAAACCTCATTTAGGCTGCTGGCGGTGGCACCATTTAAATACATAGAAACAAGAGGGAATGTTTTCCAAAAACTAAAACCTTTCAAAGCGCATATTACCTTTGCATTTCCTTTTTTTTGCACCTTTGCGAGTATTTCCAAATTTCGCAAAAGCCGGCTCTCTTCAAGCACATAGCAAGGCGAAGGAACCGCTGAGTAATCTATCATATTTTAATATAAGTGTTTTGGGTTGGCTTGTTTTCTATAGCTTTTGATACAGAGTCTATAATTGAAGACATATTTAGAGGCTCGTGCATAAAGTCTATGTTGTTTATATCTATTATCAAAACTGGGCTTGTTTTGTAATGGAAAAAATAGCGGTCATAAAGGGCGGTTAGCTTGTGCAAATAGTCTTTGCTTATGCCTTTATCCACATCACCACTGGCTATTTTCAGTTGCTCTGTTTGTTTTAGCCTACTTTGGATTCTGCGGTATAGGGTATCTTCGCCTGCCCTTAAATAAACCACAAAATTGGGTTTGAGGAATTTTTTTGAAGATTCCAGAAGAATATCCCTGATATTTTGGTAAAGTCTCCATTCCTGCTCATCTTCTATGGTTAGCTCTGCAAAAATATCGTTTTTCTCAAAAATAAAATCTGACGCAAAAATCCTGTGTTCTGCAAACATATCTGGCTGTTTAAGGATTTTTTGCAAGGCTTCGCATTGTTTATAGCGTGAGAGCATAAAGGATATTTGCGTTTGGAATGCGTATTTCTTTTTATCTTCGTAAAATTGGTTTAAAAATGGGCCTGCCGCATCTATTTCTTCCCTAAATGAGCGCAAAAGGTGCCTGCCATACTCTTTTTCAAGTGCATCTAGGAGAACGGATTTCCCAACCCCAATTGGACCTTCTATCGCGAAAAACACAAAATTCATACTCTGGATAAATAATGTAGAAATTTCTATATTTCCATCTATGAAAAGGAAATTTTCTGCTTCAAAAGGTGGGTCAACACAGAAAAAACACTCCACCGATAAGAAAAATGCTGCTAAAGAGCACAGTGGTTGGTGGGGCGATGGGCCAGTTTTTGTGTTTTTATACGATAAACGCCAAAAAGAAGCCATAACCAATGGCAAGGCAAAGGAAATTCTGCAATTCGTAAACGATTCCGAGCAGGTTCTGCACGAATCAGAGGCACTCCGCATAATAAGGATTAACAACGAATATTCACACCCTGTTCTTTTTGTTGACACAGGGAAAGAAACGGGGTTGAATTTATTCGACCACCTACGCATGGCAGGTTATCGCCTTGCTAAATGGGCAGAAAACAATTCGGTTAAAACCTTGATGATTCCACCGCTTAAAAGCGATTCTCCAAAAAAGAGAAACGCAATTTTACAAGGTCTTTGCCACGCGAGCTACGCTTTTGACAAGTATAAAAGCAAAAAACACGAAAAAGCAGATATTGAATACCTATTTGCAGACGATATGGAAATAGATGGAAATTCGCTCCAAGCTCTGTTCTCTGGAATAGATCTCGCAAAAAATCTGATAAATGAGCCGGGGTGCAACCTAACGCCAGAAGTGTTGGCAAATATTGCAAAAGGTGTGGCTCAAAAATATGGGTTAAGCCTAAAAATTCGCGGTGAAAACGAATTGAAAAAAGATAATTACAATGGGATTTTGACCGTTGGGCGCGGCAGCAAAAATAAACCAGCCATGGTTACCATAAGCTATGCAGCAAAACACAGAAAAAATATTCGCATTGCTCTTGTTGGCAAAGGCATAACTTTTGATACCGGTGGCATAAGCCTTAAAACCCAAGATAAAATGTACGAAATGAAAAGCGATATGTCAGGAGCTGCAATAGTACTTGCTGCTGTGCAAGTTATAGCAGAACTCAAACTTCCAATAGCAGTAGATGCCATTCTGTGCCTTGCAGAAAACCGCCCAGGAGAAAATGCGGTTTTACCCGGAGATATTTTCAAAGCCAAAAATGGAAAGTCCGTTATGGTAGAAAACACCGATGCTGAAGGCAGGCTTGTTTTGATAGACGGGCTTGCAGAAGCGGCAGAGCTTGGTGCAACGCACATAATAGACATAGCAACCTTAACAGGGGCAATTCAGCGTGCACTTGGAAATTCCATTGGCGGGCTTTTTAGCAACAGCGAGGGACTTGCTATAACAATAACAGAATCTGGCGATGATTGTGGAGAAAAATGGTGGAGAATGCCACTAGATGAGGAATACGCAGAGGGTTTGAAAGACAAAGTTGCCGATATTCACAATATAACCGATGGTGGGCCTGGTGCCATAACTGCCGCTTTGTTTTTGAAAGAATTTGTTAAAAAAGATTTGCAATGGGCGCATTTGGATATTGCAGGGGTTGCGTTCACTGCAAACGGCTATAAATATACCGAACACGGCGCAACTGCATTCGGATTAAAAACCATTGTGGAAACTGTTAAAAGATATTCCGCAGATGAATTGCGTTAATAAAGGTTGCTGAATTAGAAGAGGAGCAGAGAAATATGTTTAAAGCCACGGATTCATTACCTGTCTTAGCATTAGCGGCTTTCAATAGGCCTGGCTTCAAAGGCTTCTTTCACAGAACCAGTGAAGAATGGGTTTGCTACGATTCAAAAAATTTGCAAGATAGCATTTATTTCTTTAGCCTTGCTTTGAAAAAAATAGGAATTTGCAAGGGAGTTGGAGTTGGAATAATTGCGCCTAGTTCGCCAAAATGGTTTATTATTGATATTGCAACGCAAATTTGCGGTGGCTATGTTGTGCCTCTGTTTTCAAACATATCCTCGGAATATTTTGAATTTCAGATTAAAGATGCTCAAATAAAAGCCTTGGCTGTGGAATCTGAGGAATCTCTATCTACGGAAACTTACAACCTTGCAAGTGAAATAGATTCACTGATTTATATGTTTTCTTCACCAAAAAATTCAGGACATAAAAACTCTTTTTCTTGGGAAGATTTTATTGAAATTGGAAAAAAAATGGACAGTGAAGATGAGCGGCAAAAATTTGCAGAGCGTATAAAAAGCATTGCTCCAGAAGAAATATTTTCAATTATTTACACCAGTGGCTCAACAGGAACTCCAAAAGGCGTTCCATTAACGCAAAAAAATATGATTTTGCATTTAGACGCCATTTCGGAAATTTTCCCGCTAGACCCAGACAAAAACATACACATGAGCATTTTGCCGGTGGCGCACGTATTTGAGCGAATGTCTGTTTATTATTTTTCAAGCATAGGATTGCCTGTTTATTTTGCAGATAGCCCAAATAATGTGGGAAAATATTTGCCAGATATTAAACCTACCGTTTTGACTGTTGTGCCGCGTGTTTTGGAAAAACTTTATGACAAACTTACAGGAGCGGCAAGGCAAAAGCACGGCCCTGTGAAATGGCTTATGAAATACGCCATAAACAAAGCGAAAAATGCAGAACCGAGCAAGGTTAGCTTGCGTGGAACAATATGGGATAAGCTGGTATATTCAAAAATGCGCGATGCACTTGGCGGCAATTTTAGCCTTATAGTATCTGGAAGTTCTGCACTCAACATTTCGGTCAATAGATTTTTGAGAAATATAGGGCTTCCCATATTTGAGGGCTATGGAATGACAGAATGTTCGCCGGTTATTTCTGCAGAAAATCCAGGAAATGCAAAAATGGGTTCGGTTGGCAAACCTATAAGTTGCATAACGGCTAAAATTTCTGATGAGGGTGAAATTCTGGTTAAAGGTGAAAGCGTATTCAGCGGCTACTTTAACCGCCCAGATTTAAATTCGGAAATTTTCACAGAAGATGGTTTTTTTCACACAGGTGACAAAGGCCGCATAGACGAAGACGGCTATATATGGATAACTGGGCGATTGAAGGAAATGTTCAAAACCAGTACAGGCAAATATGTAAGCCCAATTCCAATAGAGCAGGCACTTTGCCAAAGCACTTCTTTAATAGAAGCGGCGCAGGTTTTTGCAGAGGGAAAAAAATTCACATCAGCTCTTTTGTTTTTGAATGTGGACATAGTTAAAAGTAGGTTAAAAAAGAACAATATAGAGTTTGACACTGAAAAAGCCTTGAAATCCAATAGGATAAATACCTTTTTGCAAAAAAATGTAGATGCTGTGAATAGACATTTGAGCGAGTGGGAAAAAATCAAAAAATGGAAGGCTATTTTTGCCACGCTCTCAACAGAAAACGGTCTTTTAACACCAACTATGAAACTTCGCCGCAGTGAAGTTGAAAAAACATTTGAAAGTGAGATAAACGGGATGTATGAGTAAATTAGAAGAAATAGCCCGTGTTCGCCTTGCGGATGTTCGCGGGCGCATTGTTAAAATAATAGGACTGGTTATTGAATGCGAAGGACCAAATGCTGGAATTGGCGAACTTTGCATTATAGAACAAAACGGAAAAGCAATTTGCAGTGCAGAAGTTGTGGGTTTTAGAGAAACCAGAACTCTAATTATGCCCCTTGGACCTCTTGAAGGAATTAGACCTGGAATGTCTGTTGTTGCAAAAGGCGATACCTTAACCGCCCCAGTTGGCAAAGAACTTTTGGGCAGAGTTATAGACGGAATGGGAAACCCAATGGACGGGCTTGGTGAAGTTAAATACAAAGAACGCCGCTCCATTTATGCAACTCCGCCAAGCGCAATGGAGAGAACCCGCATAAAAGAACCCATGTTCACTGGAATTCGAGCTATAGATGGTTTTTTAACTATTGGAAGGGGTCAAAGAATGGGCATTTTTGCAGGTTCTGGAGTTGGCAAAAGCGTGACTATGGGAATGATAGCGAGAAATTGCCTAGCAAAGGTCAATGTTATAGCCCTTATTGGCGAGCGTGGCAGGGAAGTGAGGGAATTCATAGAAAAAGATTTGGGGCCAGAAGGCTTAAAACGCTCCGTTGTGGTTGTTGCCACCAGCGACCAACCCGCTCTTGTTAGGCTAAAGGCAAGCCTGCTTGCCATAAGCATAGCGGAATTTTTTAGAGACGAGGGCGAAGATGTATTTTTTTTAATGGATTCAAGCACACGTCTGGCAATGGCTCAAAGGGAAATTGGGCTTGCAGTTGGCGAACCTCCAGCAACAAAAGGCTACACGCCTTCTGTTTTTGCATTCTTGCCAAAGCTTTTTGAACGTGCAGGCAACAGCACCCAAGGCAGCATAACCGCCCTTTACACCGTTTTGGTTGACGGAGACGATTTAGACGACCCCATTGCAGACTGCGTACGCTCCATTTTAGATGGTCACATTGTGCTTTCCCGTGCTTTAGCAAACAAAAACCACTACCCCGCCATTGACGTGCTAGCAAGCATAAGCCGTTGCCGCACAGATATTGCAAGTCCCGAATTAAAACAATATTCCGCAACACTTTTACGAAGCCTTGCCGTTTATCGCAAAAACGAAGATTTAATAAATATAGGTGCTTATGCCAAAGGTTCTGACCAAGAAATTGACATTGCCATTAAAAGACAAGTTGCCATTAATAATTTTTTGGTACAAGGCATAGGTGAAAGTTCGGAGTATAAAGATACAGAAGCTGCAATGAAAGACATTGCGGGGATTAGTTGAGCAATACATCATTGGTGTAATTTTTTCTAAATTACCATTCTGATACATATCACAATCGGAGGTTTTTGTGAAAAAAGTATTATTCATTGCGGTGTGTGCGGCCTTTATGGTCTCGTGCGCATCTAAAAGAGCAGCTCTTGTGGATTCTACCATAACGGAGGCTAAAACGCTTCAGGCACTAGCAAAAGCAAACAATTTGGAGATTCCATCCAGCATTGATTCTTTAGTCGCGGCTGCCGAAAAGGAACAGAAAGACCGCCAAACGGAAAAGGCTTATGTTTTGGCAGACGAGGCAGTCCTTCAAATGCAAATTTTTATGCTAAAACAGGAAAAAGACTCTCTTAGCACAATGAAAGGAGAGGCAGAAAGCCATTTGGCAGTGACCAAAGAATATTTGGATATTCACCATAACGTTCTGAAAGTTCATAGAAATACACCCAAAGAGCATATAATAAATTAAGGAGGTTTTATGAAAATTCAAGCACTAGTTCTTTTAGCCGCTACCGCAAGCTTGTTTGCGCAAGAAGTTCCCATTTCTTGCAGAGCTTCTTTTGATGCTGTAAAAAATATTTATCCGCGAGATGCTGCCGCAGAGCGTTTTTACGCTTCAACAGAAGCTAGAGTTCGCAGTTTGGAAGCCGTATCAAAAGACGACCGCAAAGGTGAGATTTACGAAGCGGAATTGAAAAACTGCAATTTGGCAGTGGAGCATTTTAAAATACAGCTTTCAAATGTCGCACTCCGCAAAGACATAGATTCCTTAACAAAAAGCAATTTGGCTGCTAATAAAAGTCTTTCTGCTGTAAAAGATTCCCTTATTGAATTGTGGAGTAGCGATGCCCACGGAGCCAAGTCGCTAAATGCGGCTTTAAACGATGAGCGCCACCGTCTTGAAAAGCTGAATAGGGAAAAGATGTTAGAGCTTGCCGCAAAGCAAAAAGCCATTGAAGATGCCCAAAGAGCACTTGCCATAAAAGATTCTCTGCTTGCAGCACAAAGAGTTGAGGCGCAAAAAAAGCTAGATGCTTTGAGCAGCAAAGCCATAAGCGTTTACAGAGATGCTAGAGGCACAATCCTCTCTATGAGCGATATCCTGTTTGAGTTTGGAAAAGCAGACTTAAAACATGAATTAAGGGAAAACTTATCGGCAATAGGCGCAATTCTTCAGAGCTTGCTAACAGAATCTAAAGTTGTAATAGAAGGTCATACCGATGATGTTGGTTCTGCTGATTTCAATCAAAAGTTGAGCGAGCAAAGAGCCCACGCCGTTATGAAATATTTAATTGAAAGGGGCGTTGCTGCAAATCGTTTGCACGCTGTTGGCTATGGATTAACAAAACCTGTGGCAGACAACAAAACCGAAGACGGTCGTGCAAGAAATCGCAGGGTTGAACTTGTGATAAAAGATAACTAAGCAAATGTTTCACGCAGAGTTCAAAAGCATAAGCGGCAGCGACAAATACCCTTTGTCTCAGGTTGTTTACAGAGGCGAAGGAGGTTCTCTTTTAGAAGTGAGCCATAACCGAGATGCTTGGAAAACTCGCTCGCCGGAAGAATGGAAAAATTTATTCACTAGCCGCCGCACAAGCTTTGCGCCTGCGGATTTAAGCGGGGTGTGGAGCAAACGCGAACTCGTTTTGCCAGAACTCCCCGCCCAAGATATAGTTACGCTTCAGGAGGGTTTTACCCCTCTTTTCAATGCGCAAAAACTTGCACAAGAAATAAAAGTGAAAAGCCTGCAAGTGAAATTGTGTGGAAATTCGCACACAGGCAGTTTTAAAGATTTGGGCATGACCGTTTTGGTTAGCCAGGTTAATCATTTAATAAAAAACAAAGCTAAAATAAAAGCCGTTGCCTGCGCAAGCACGGGAGATACCTCTGCGGCCCTTTCTGCATATTGCGCAAGGGCAGGAATTCCAAGCATTGTGTTTTTGCCCGCCGGCAAAATTTCTGTTGCACAGCTTGTGCAGCCAATTTCAAACGGTAGCCTTGTTTTAGCCTTAGACACAGATTTTGACGGTTGCATGAAAATTGTTCAAGAAGTTACCGCAGACAAAAGCATTTATTTGGCAAACTCAATGAACAGCCTTCGCATAGAGGGGCAAAAAACCATTAGCTACGAGCTTTGCCAAGAAATGGGCTGGCAGCTTCCCGATGTTTTAATTATTCCGGGCGGCAATTTGGGCAATGTGAGTGCTCTCGCAAAAGGCATAGACGATTTATTGGAACTTGGTTTAATAAGCAAAAAGCCTCGTATAATAGTTGCGCAGGCAGAAAATGCAAATCCATTTTACCTGGCATATAAAAGAGATTTCAATAAACTTGAACCTGTTCAAGCAAAAAAAACTTTGGCAAGCGCAATTCAAATAGGCAATCCGGTTAGCTACCCAAAAGCCGAGCAAGCGATAAAAAACTATAATGGAATTGTTGAGCAAGTTTCCGAACAAGAACTCTCAGACGCTGCCCACCGAGCAGATAAAATTGGTCTTTATTCCTGCCCACACACAGGCGTTGCCTTGGGCGCATTGTTTAAGTTGCGCGAAAAAAACATTATTTCAAGCGAAGAAAGCGTTGTTGTTATTAGCACCGCTCACGGTTTGAAATTTTCCGAATTCAAAGCTGGCTATCACGAACAAAAACTGGAGGGCATTTCCCCAAAGTACTCAAATGCAATACACCGGCTTCCGGCTAATGCGAGTGCTGTGCAAGATGTTATAAATAATTATGTTTCTTAAAATTTTAGCTTTTATTTTAACGCACCTGCCTCATTCTCTTGAAAATGCGGTGTTTGAATTCTTTTATCCAATTTATTTGATAGAGTTTAGAAAAGAGAAAAATTACATAGCGGAGCGGTTAAAATCGGCGAATTTGCAAATAAAGCCAAAATCGGTGTATAAAAGTCTTTTTATCAACGGGTTGGATAGTTTAAGATTTTTGCAAAATAAAAAAATTCCTATGAAATTTGAAAATTTTGATTTAATTAAAAATGAAATAGGCAAAAATTCCATTGTTTTCACAAGCATCCATTTAGGAGCTTT
>Ga0182472_107320_pt1 | contig 12675 bp, 14 predicted proteins | sample TergutNc150P3_FD_120804 | JGI IMG/M metagenome (GOLD analysis project Ga0182472, IMG submission 120804)
GATGTCCAAATATCAAAGCGGCTCATAAGCCCAGATATAACTTCAAAACCTCTCTTCACTGCAAGCTCGGCAACTGCTGCTGCTGTTATGCCGTCTAGGGAACCGCTTTGCACAGAGGGTGTGTAAATTTTTCCCTTGCGAACTATGAACAGATTATCTCCCGTGCATTCGGCAACGTAGCCTAGGGGATTGAGAAGCAGGGCTTCTTTCACTCCGCTTTGCACGGCTTCAATTTTTGCCATTATATTGTTCAAATAATTTAAAGACTTGACCCTTGGGTTGAGGCTCTCGTTATAGTTTCGATGAGTTGCAACAGTTATAATTTTCAATCCGTTTTCGTAATCTTCGGGCGGATAAAGTGAAATGTTATCTACTATGCAAATAATGTTTGGTTTTTTGCAGAGATAGGGATTCAAGCCCAAATCTCCTACTCCGCGGCTTATTATGGGGCGAATATAACCGTCTTTCATGCCTGCTTTTGCACAAGTTTTGACAATTATATCTTCCATTTCTTTTTTTGAAATACCAGGTATAAGCCCTATAACTTTTGCACTGTCAAACAACCTGTCTACGTGTTCGGTTAAACGAAAAATCATGCCTTTGTAGGCTCTAATGCCTTCAAACACACCATCTCCGTAGAGAAAGCCATGGTCAAAAACAGAAACTTTGGCGTTTTCTCTATCAAAAAATTCGCCGTTTATATAAACCAAGCTAGGCATATTAGCTCCGTTTTTCTGGGGCTATTTAACAATTCCAGATATTTTCTCTTTTAGCGCATCCGCTTCAAAGGGCTTTACCAAATAGTTGCTGGCTCCATTTTGAATAGCTTCTACAATCTTGGATTTTTCCGCTTCGGATGTTACCATCATAACTGGAATAGCCTTTGTTGCAGGGTTACTCTTTATTGCTTTCAGAGATTCTATGCCCGTCATATTAGGCATATTCCAATCCATCAGCACAAGCTGGATGTCTGGGGTTTGCCGAAGCTTTTCAAGGGCATCTGCCCCATCTTCTGCTTCAACAACGTCTGAGTAGCCAAGGGATGCGAGCGTATTCTTTTGAATTCGGCGCATTGTAGAAGAATCGTCCACTAATAGTATTTTCATTTCAACCTCACCTAAGTTAAATTATTTATCCACCATGCTTACTTCCATAGCAAAGCTGCCGCTTTCGCTATCGAAAGGAATACACATAACTGGAGCTTCTTTTGGCATATCAACCACGTGGCCTTGCCCGCGCACAATGCTTGGCAACGAGATAGACAAATGCAATGATTGCAAATCTTTTTTTGCAAAACCGGTAATTATGTTTGCTATTTCGCCAATACAGTCGGCAACGCTTGCGTTTAATTCCTTTATTTCTTCGCCTAAAAATCTGGAACTTATTTTTAGAGCCGTGTCTAGAGGGTACGCCATAATAACGGCTCCCCTTATATCACCGGAAAGACCTATAACGCCGGAGATGTCTGCATTGCCTGGTTCTTTACGTAAATAAAGTTTACCAGGCGTAACAGGAAGATTTACCATAGTTTTAAACGTTTCTATGGTAGATTTGAGAAATGGATTTATGTGTTCGGCTTTCATAGAAGGGAAATATAGAAAATTAAACCTTGACAATTTTGTTTTTTATTGCTATATTTGTATAAGTTTTAATCGCCCTCATCGTCTAATGGTTAGGACATGGGACTTTCAATCCCAGAACAGGGGTTCAATTCCCCTTGAGGGTACTTGAGCATAGATCTACACATACACACCCTTCATTCAGATGGAGCCCTTACGGTAGAAGCTCTTCTGGGCTTTGCCAAGTATAAGAACCTATCTTGCGTTTCCATAACAGACCACGATACCTTTGCCGCCTACGAAACCGCTCCAAAAGTGGCAGAGAGCCTAGGGATGGAGCTTGTGACAGGCATTGAAATAAGCTCTGTGGACAAAGGCAGGGATATTCACATACTGGGTTATTTCTGCGATATTCAAAATGCGGATCTCTTGGCAGCTCTTGCCATCCAACACGAGAGCCGCAAGGACAGGGTTAGGGAAAGCCTTGAAAAACTGCGCAAATTGGGGCTTTATATAAGCTACGAACAGGTTGAGAAGCACTGCACAGGAGTTAGCATAGGAAGGCCTCATATAGCCAGTGCTTTGATAGAAGCTAGATACATAGGCTCTCTTCAGGAGGCTTTTGAACGCTATTTAAAAGAAGGCGCACCTGCTTATGTTCCACTAATAGGGCTTAACCCTGAGGCTGCAATTTCACTGATAAATAAATCAGGAGGGCTTGCAGTGATGGCTCATCCCGAATACACCAATGCAGACGATCTGATTCCGAAGCTGGTAGAATTCGGCATTAAAGGCATTGAGGTTTATAACTATAAAACATCAAAGAACACAAACAAATATAAAAGCATTGCAAATAAATATTCTCTTGTAGAAACAGGTGGCAGCGATTATCACAGTGGCCACGGCTTGCTTGGAGAACTAGATTTACCATACTCTATTGTGGAAAAATTGAGGGCATTGCTTTAACTCCCGAATCTCCTTTGATTCTCCGCACATTGCGAAAAAATTTCTGCAAAATTTCCACGCTCTCTTTTTTGAGTAAACCGCTCTCAATTTCTGTTGAATTGTTGTAAGAAGAAGTGTCGCTCGCGGCAAACACGAGCCTCGATATGCGGCTATTTTTTATTGCACCCAAACACATTGGGCAAGGTGCAAGCGAAACATAGATTGTTGCGCCGTCTAAACGCCAATTCTTTAATTGCTTGCTCGCTTCGTTTATGGCTAGAATTTCTGCGTGTGCGGTTGCGTTTTGCAATTCTTCCATTCTGTTTTGTCCGGTTCCAATTTGCTTTTCGTTTAAAACAATAACTGCGCCTATTGGAACCTCTCCATTTGCAGCCGCATCTTCTGCGAGCTTTAAGGCTTGTGACATCCATTTGTGATCTTCGGGAGAGAACATTGTTTTCAAGTTAGAAATTTCTAACTTGGGAGCAATGAAAGCACAGCACAAACCGCTTTGTGGCGGCGATACCCGCAAGCCCATAGAAGGGCGCACTATAACTTCTGTGTTCAAACCCATGAAGCAAGGACCTCATTATCGTCAAGGAAATGTACTAACAACCTTATTGTTAATGCGAATGGTTTGGCAGCTTTTGATAAATTTGCCATCTCTTTTTAAATTGCGAAAAGATTATAAAAAAAGAAAGAGACAAACAGAAGATTTTTCTGTGATTTTTTATTCCGACAATTTAGATGAAGTGAACGGCATAGCTAATAGCCTACGCTCCGTTGTGCCTTACCTTACTTCAAAAGGCAAAAAAGTGCATCTTTGGGGTAGTGCATTTCACACACGCACAAATGGCGTTGTTGAAAATGGTTTTGTGGTTCTGTTTCCCCGTGCCGCAAGCATGGAACAGCTTGGCTATGCAGATTCCGAACTAGCCTTTCCATATCTTGTTCCCGTGATAAAATTCTTGAAACGCTACCCCGCAGATTTAATGGAACTTGAAACTCCAAGCCCAGGAGCATGGTTGGTTGGCATAGCGGCTAAAATAATTGGCATGAAAGTTTTGAGCCACTATCGCACCGATGTGCCGAGCTACACCCTTTCGTTGGTGAAAGAAGCTTGGATGCGGCGCTATGTGCTTTGGCTTATACGAATTTTTTACCAAAATACCATGCCTGTAATTAGCCCTTGCAAGGCATATAGTAAAATTTTGGAAACAGAAATAAAAATAAAACCGGAACATATAAAGGTGTTGCCAAGGGGAATACCTCTTGAAAAATTTTCGCCGTCATTGAGAAAGCAAAATTCTACTCATATTACATTCCTATATGTTGGGCGAATTTCTGTTGAAAAGAATATTCCTTTTTTAGAAGAGTTGTGGAAAGAATTTTGCAAGGAAAATAAAAAGGTAGAACTTGTTTTTGTTGGTGGTGGTTGGTATTTGGAAACATTGAAAGAGAATATGAAAGAATATTCAAACGTTCATTTTGTTGGCGTAAAGACAGGCAGAGAGCTTGCAGAATTTTATGCAAATGCAGATTTCTTTTTATTTCCCAGTGCAACAGATACTTTTGGAAATGTGATAGTAGAATCCATTGCAAGCGGCACCCCTGCTTTGGTAACAGATAAAGGAGGCCCTCAAGATATAATTAACAATGCAAGCAAAAAATGCGGTTGGATTTTGCAATACGGAGATTTAAATGCTTGGAAAAAGCAATTAAAAAAATGCTGCGAAATGGTTGGAAGCCAAGAATATGAACAGATGCGAGAGGCTTGTGTGGAGCATGGAAAAAACTATACGTTGGAAAAAATGGCAACGGCGCAGTGGGAGTTTTATCGTTTTCTGCTAAATAAAAATTCTGTTCATAATGGAAATTGATTTTTTATTTCCGTTTTGCAATTTGCTTTCTGCAAATATATTTGTTCGCTCGGATAAATCCATGGAAATCCAAAATGCAGAATTTATGTTGGTAGAGGAAAAATTTTGCGTGTTGTGCAGATTTTCCCAAAATGCACCCCAACGCCAGTTGCGAATGGAAAAACTTTTGGCAAAAAATCTGTAACCAACATAATAATCCGAGCTTCCTTTAACGTTAAAAAAATTCTTGCTATAAATATCGCTCCGCAAAAGAAAACCAAATGATTTATTCTCTGACACAGCAAAATTTTTGCCTATTCCAAGTTCAATATCATTGCATAAACCGTTTATATTTAAACAATCATTTTTCAAACCTAATTCTAGCATGTAAGAAATGTTTAAATCCAAAATTTTTGAAATTGGATTGGAATATATTCTAAAAAAGCGCAGTTCTGCAAAATTTATACCTTCGCTATTTAAAAATGCGCTTGCAGCCAGTACTTCAAACGTAGAAAAAGAAGAATAATAATAAGGATGGTCAGATTCATCGTGCAAAATGGGGCGAAAACGGAATAACATTGTTCCGTATTCTTGAAAATTAAATCCCAAATCCAGCCTAGAATATTTATGCGGAACAATTCTACTGCTTTGAGGAAGTGATTTGCCCTCTAAAAAATTCTTTTCCGTTGGCAATAAAAATGGCCTGCCAAGACGCTTGCTTCTCTCCAAAAGAGCTATTAAATCTTGCGGGCTTAATACAATAGCATCTGATTCTGGAATGGAGTCTATGGCTGCTTTTAACAAATTATACAACCCGTTTGCGCAGTTATTGGTAAAAAATTTGTAAGGGGATTCTTTATCTATCCATGTAGAAAGCGTATCTCCGAATTCTATGCTTTCTTTGGGAGTTAGTTTTATTGGATATATCCAAAGAGTTCTTTTTTCTTTTTCGCAGTAATGCTGTATTTTTTCTTCAAAAGAAACAATATCATATTGACCAGAAAAACCACCAGAAATTCCATTGTACACATACGAAAAAGCATTAACTCCATCTTTTATATCTGCAACATATTCAATTGTTGCCCAAGTGTTGTATGAATTTAAAGGATTGCCCCATAACAAAAACGCATGCCCGAATGAAGAGGCTGTGTTTTGCATAAAAGGCGATGTTAGTACAATGAATAATAATGGATGCAAGTAATATAAAGCCTTTATTGGAGTGCTCTATCTATTTTTTTGCCAAAGTCGTAAGCATTCCCAGATTCTCTCAATGCTCGGTCAATTATTTGAAGAGCTTGGTTTCTATCATAAATGCCGCAGTTGTCCATAAGTATAAGCATTGAACTCAAGTGTTCGCCTCCACCATTTGAAAGGTCTCTCCCTATGGCTTCATAATTTTTTACGGCAAAATCTGAGCAAACGCTATTTTTATTGTACGTTTCATTTGCTCTGCTTGGTTTATTGTATAATTCGTTTGGAGAATCATTTAATAATTGCTGATTAACATTTTGTCTATATAACTGTTGATTCTGCTGTTGCTGCTTAATCAATTCCTTTTCGGCTTTTTTCTTTTTTGAGCCTTGGGTTGAAGAGGAAGATGACGAAATAGGACCTCCAATTAGCAGGCCACAGAGCAGAAGTAAAATTATGACTTCCATAGTTTCTCCAGATTGATTGTACTGGAGGAGAATATAGAAAATGAGGATAGAAAATGAGGAAATTTACATTTTTTTGCAAAAAATCATTTTTTAGAATTTTTTTTCCGTTTTTTTCCGTCTAATGTAACAGAGAGAACTTAAATGGAGAATTGAAATGAAAATAGTTTTAAACATGCTGAAGATCCCGATAGTAGGGATTTTGGCAATAGCTTGCTCTTCTGGCAAATATGAAAATCCAGAGAGGCTTCACATAGAAATGCTCGGTGTTGGGCAAGGGCTTTCTTTTTTAATTAGAAGCAAGGATTGCGATTTTCTTTATGATACTGGAACAAAAAACTCTGGCATAGACACAATGCTTCAAAATAGGGGCGTTAAAAGTTTGTGTTCTGTGGTTTTGAGCCACTGGCATGATGACCATGTGGGTGGTATTCCAACACTTGCTAAAATGGCTGAGAAAAGCGAACTTCAAATAAAAAGGGTGCTTTTTGCTCGCGATATTCCTTTAGAAAGAGGAACCGATGGTACTGCGCGGTTCAGGGACTCTTGCCTAGCTATTTTGGAACGAGCGGGAATAGAAACCAAGATAATTTCACGAGGCGATACCCTAGCAGATTTTTTGCCTTGGACTGCCAGAATTCTCTTTCCCACAGAAGACAGCTCGCTTACTGAAAACAACGCAAGCATAGTTATGCGCATAAGCGACTTGCAAAACGCTTTTCTTTTTATGGGTGATTTGGAGGCAAAACAGGAAAAAAACCTTTTGGAGCTAGAGCCTCTGCTTGCAGCTTTTGCCTTGCAAATAGGGCATCACGGTTCCAAAACATCGTCTTCTTGGGACTTTTTGGCGCAAGTTCAGCCAAAAATGGCATTAATAAGTGCAGGCAAAAACAATTCTTATGGGCATCCTCACTCGGAGACTCTAGCTAAACTACGCCTGATTTTGCCAGATACAACGCAAATTTACCGTACCGACAGGGAGGGAAACGTGAGAGTTGAATGGGTATATAAAATTGGAATGTGGAGGGAATAAAATTTACTATATTCAGGAAATATGCCCAGCACACGTTGGATAAGAAATGTAACCGTAAATGGTGCTAAATGCACTTTGGAAATAATGTTTGGCGTACAGCGCATAGGAGACCGCTGTTATGTGCGCATAAACCAGGAACCAGAGCTGTGGTTTACGCCTGTAGCAGACTCTCGTGATGAAATAGTAAACGAGGCTATGCAAATTTTATTCAAACGCTTGCAGGGCGCAGAAGTATTAAACTTAGATGGGACACCTTTTCAATGGGAATAAATCCTCTTTACCTCACAATACACGGGCATTTTTACCAGCCGCCAAGGGAAAATCCTTGGACTGGAATTGTTGAAATGCAAGAAAGTGCGGCACCTAGCCACGACTGGAACGCTAGAATAGCAGAACAGTGCTATTCTCCTAACGGAGCCTCTCGAATACTTTCCTCAAATGGACATATAGAAAAAATAGTGAATAACTATGGCTATATGAGTTTCAACATTGGTCCAACTCTAATGAATTGGATTAGAACTCAAAGGTCAGATATTTACAATTACATAAAAGAGGGCGATATGCTCTCCGCTGAACGGCTTAACGGTCACGGAAACGCAATAGCACAAGTATATAACCACATAATTATGCCACTTGCATCTGCAAAAGACAAACTAACGCAAATTAGATGGGGCATTCAGGATTTTGAGTTTCATTTTAACAGAAAGCCAGAAGGAATGTGGCTTGCCGAAACAGCTATAAATATGAACACCGTGGTGGCTTTAATAGAGTGTGGGATAAAATTCACAATATTATCGCCAAAACAAGCGGCAATGTTCGGTCCATTGAAGGGCGACACCACATGGACAGATTGTCACAACGGCAATATAGATACAACAAGACCATACAGAATAATTCCAAGGGATTCAAAAGGAAAGAGAATTTGCGAAGGACATTTAGATGTATTCTTTTACAATGCCGAACTTTCCAGTGCGGTTGGGTTTGAGCATTTGCTGAGAAACGGTGCAGATCTAGGAAATAGAATTTTAGGTGCAAAAGACAAAAGTAAAACTGGAGAGCAATTGATTTCCATTGGAACAGACGGAGAATCTTATGGGCACCACGAAGCTTTTGGAGATATGTGCGCCGCATGGCTTTTTGAGAAGTTCTGCCCGCAGAATAACATTGTTCCTGTGAATTACGGTTGGTATCTGGAAAAAAATCCCCCCGAATATGAGGTACAAATTAAAAATGCTCATGACGAAGGTTCTTCTTGGAGCTGCGCTCATGGTGTTGGCAGGTGGTATAGGGACTGTGGATGTTCAACGGGTGGAGGTCCTGGTTGGAATCAAAAATGGAGAGACCCTTTGAGGCAAGCATTCGATAGGGTGAAAATGGTTGCAGATGAAATTTTTGAAAGAGAATTCCCTGTTTTGAGCGATTTAAATTGTTGGGATGCCCGTGATAAATATGCTCATGTTTTGCTTGAACCTGAAAACCCTGTTCGTAGAGAAGAATTTGCAGAAGCGGTACTCCGTACGCATACGAGCGAAGAAGACAAAACAGGTATGTTTTCTCTTTTGGAAATACAAAAATTCTGCCTTTATTCCTATACAAGCTGCGGGTGGTTCTTTAACGATATTGAAGGTTTGGAGCCCGTGCAAAATATGCGTTATGGTTTGAGGGCAATAGAGCTTTTGAGCAAATATTTGCCAGATGAAAATGTTTTGGAAAGCGAAATTTTAACCATTTTGAGCAAAATATTATCAAACGAGCACCATAAAACTGGAACAGAAATTTGGACTGAGTGGGTACGTCCCAAAATACCAATTCCTTGCATTTTAATAGCCACAGAAGCTGTGAAACTGCATTTAAAATTGCCTGCTCAGCCATCTCCGAACATAAAAGTAAACTCCATGAAGAGTATGGATAATCAATTACTTTTGAATGCCACTTACATACATCCAAGTACTTACGAAAGCAAAAGCGCAAATGTTTTGGTGGCTACAGATTCCATTGGAAGAGTTAAAATTGTGTTGCAAACGGTAAACGCAAACATAAAGCGCATACCTATTTTTATGGAAAAAGATGCTATAGACCAAACAGATTTCAAAAATCTTTACCCAAATGCTTTTGTGTTTCGCTTGCACGAGCTTCCGCAAGACATTTTGGCAGAAATTAACGAAATGCACTCAAGGGTAAAATTATCCACAATTAGCAAAGATTTAGAAGATTTCTACGAAAAATTCAACATAAATCTGGATTGCCTTGCTGACAGCACAGATTCCCTTGCCGTTCCACTCAGGCAATGTATGATATTCAACTTAACTGTAAAAGTAAGAGAGCTTGCTCTGGAGACTCTTTATAACAATTCCGCTGATTTAGCCTTTGAAAAAATAAAGGAGATGAAAGAGGAATTTAACTCTTTGAGAATTCCGTTGAAATATACGCTTTTAGATAAATTGTTTATGGAACGTTTATCAAAGCTAATATCAAGGGTTCAAGAAATGCAGAACCAAACTTTGGATAATACTGAAAATCTTCAAAAATTGGTTAATAAAATAATAGAATTAATAACCATAGCAGACTGGCTTAATCTGGACATAAATAAAAACTATCTGGAAAATCAAAGCTATGATGCTTATTTGTTGTACAAAAAAGAACCAGCAAAATATGCTATTTTGCAACAGATGTTCCAATGGCTGAATTTTGAAGTTTAAAAAAAACCTTTTGCTTTTGGTATTATAGGTTTTATTTGCGAAGGATCTTGCTGTATATCTTTCTTTTTTATGGTTTGCAAAAATGTTTGCCCTGCCCATTCTTCTATTGAAAGCCTGCTTCGCAAAAGTGCAATGAGAATATGCATAAGCATTTCGCAATCGTAAATAGCTCTGTGCATAGATTCGGATTTTGCCTTAAAGCTAATTTCATTTCTTGATTCAAGGGCTTTTGTTATGTTGCCCAGTTTGTAATCTGGAAGCTGTATTGTGTTGCGGGCTATTTTTATGCTATCTAAAATTGGAAGCTGTGGCGCAGGGATGGAATGCTTCCCGTATGCTGTGCTTAAAAATTTGGTATCAAATGGAGCATTGTGCGCAACAAGGCAGTTTGCATCATCGCAAAAGATTTTGAATTTTTGCAAGACTTCTGAAATAGAAGGAGCAGACACAAGCATATCGTCTGTTATGTGGTTTATATTCACAGCTTCGTTTGGTTTAGATGCCTTTATAAAAGATTGGAATTCCTCTATTTTATCTGGAACTATGTTCCCTCTGCTTTCTTTAACAGAAAATTTCACTCCGCCTATTTCTATTATTTCGTGCTTGTTATCGTCTAAACCTGTTGTTTCCAAATCAAATGCGATTATCTTTACAAAATTATTCATTACACTCTCCTTATAAATTAATCAGAAAAATCTTTTAGCAAAAGCAACTCTTTACCATCTAGTTCTATATATCCGTTCTTCACAAGAATGGCTAATTCTCTGTTTACCGTTTCTCTTGTGGTGCCGCTCATCTCTGCCAACTGCTGTTGTGTGGGGCGGTTTTTTAATTTTATTGCATAGCCATTTTTGTGAGATACTTTAACGCCTCTTTCTTCTATGAATTGTATTAGACAAGATTTTATTCTCTCTTTTATGGTGCTCATGGAAAGGGAAGCTATTTGCATATAGGCTTTGTTCAATTTTTGCGTTGTTTCTTTTAAAAAAGCTATGAATAATTTTTGATTGCTTACAATTTCGTTTATAAAATCTTTTCCCTTGAAAATTATAATGGAACATTCTTCCTCGGCTTTAACTGAAATTGAGCTTTTGCCGCTTTCATTAAACAATTGTATTTCGCCAAAGAAATCTCCAATGCCAAGTAAATTCAAAATACTGTTTCTGGAGTTTTTGGAATCAGAGAAAACTTTTGCTTGTCCTTTCACTATAAAAAATATAGTTCTGCGAGTATCGCCTGCAAGCATAATGGTTTCTTCGTGTTGAAAATTTTGTACAGTGGCTATTTGCGCAAATCTGTTCAATGCGGCTTCGTCTAAATCGCTAAAAAAATCTATCCTGCGGAAAATATCTAGTATATTAACAGCAGTGTTTATTTGAGGTTTTTTAGATGACATAGAAAGGTAAAGTAGAAATTTCTTGCAAGCAAGCAATGGTAATTCCGTAATTTGTTATGGGAACATTCTGCCGCTTTGCTTCTTCTATTCTAGACAACACATATTTGCGGTTAAACATACAGGCACCGCAGTGTATAATCAAGTTATATTTTGTTAAGTCTTTGGGAAAATCTGTTCCGCTAACAACAGTTACAGATAAATTTCCATATTTTTTTCTCAATAAATTTGGGATTTTCTCTCTCCCTATATCTTCACTTAGAGGTGCATGGGTGCAAGCCTCTGCAATTAAAACGTGTGAGTCTGCTGTTAAACTGCTAATGGACTTAGCTCCGCTTAAAAAAGCCTCAATATCGCCTTTGTATGCGGCAAAAAGCACTGAAAAGGATGTTAATTTGCTCTCTTTTGGTTTTTTGTCGTGCACTGTTTTAAATACCTGCGAATCGCATATTATCAAGTTAGGTGCTCTATTTAAAGCGGCAAGAGTTTCATCAATTTTTCCAGTTACGCAACTTATAACTATGCACTTTTTATCCAAAAGTTCGCGGAGGGTTTGCACCTGCGGGAGTATTAGCCTGCCTTTTGGAGCTTGTATGTCTTGGGGCATAACCAGCATAACTGTGTCGCCTTCATTAACCAAGTTACCAGTTATATCAACTTCTTTATCGCTTGGGGCATTTCTAATCAAGGCTTCTTTAAGCTCTTCAATATTATTTTTTTTCAAAGCATTTACAACAATAACTTCTTCATTCAATTCCCTTTTCAATTTAGTGGCAATACCTGTTGCGTTATTGTTTTCCATATCATTGACTGTAATAATAACCTTGGCATTTTCTTTTTTAAGAGCAGCCACCCATTGCTTTCCCTCTTCAATATCCATATCGCTGAACAGAACAATTGCCATATTAGTTTTTTTAATAACTTCCCTACTCTTTTCAATGCGCAAAACTCCAATGCTGCTTTCGTCTTCAAAACCAGCCGTGTCAATAAACACAACGGGACCTATTCCATAAATTTCCATCGCTTTGTAAACAGGGTCGGCAGTTGTTCCTTTTTGCTCAGAAACCAAGGAAACCTCTTGCGAAGTCAAAGCGTTCAGCAATGTAGATTTTCCGCTATTCACTTTGCCGAAGATGCCGATGTGTAGTCTGGAAGATGTGGGTGTGGATTGCATTAGTTTTTTCTCCTGTTTTCTAAATAATCATCAATATCGCAGATTAAATACTCCGTTCCGTTTGAATGAAGAACATCGTAAAATTCTTCAATGTAATCTAGTAAATCATTTTCTTTGAAAAGTGAAAAAGCGGCTGCACCAGATAATCCTTTATGCGCCCGATATTCTTCTATAGCAAAAACGCAGTATTTCTTAACTTCTTCTGATAATTCACACATCGGGATAATCTGCCTTGCCGTTTGTTTTCTCCTGTTTCAGCAAATCGTAAAGCGTTTCATTTGAATAATGCCAGATTTTTGTTTCTTCATCATCAAGGTCAGAAAAAACATTGGAGTTGTAAATATAATCCAACGAATTA
>Ga0182472_107323_pt1 | contig 12599 bp, 14 predicted proteins | sample TergutNc150P3_FD_120804 | JGI IMG/M metagenome (GOLD analysis project Ga0182472, IMG submission 120804)
CAGCAATTTGGCGTTGGGCAGTTGTATCAGTTGAGGGGCAGGGTTGGCAGGTCTGCGATACAGGCGAGGGCTTACCTGGTTACCCCTGAGGGGGGGGCGGGGGTGTCAAAGGCGGCAAAAAAAAGGCTTGCGGCTATGGAGCGTTTTAACGATTTGGGTTCTGGTTATCAAGTTGCTATGCGAGATTTGGAAATTCGCGGAGCTGGAAATTTGCTGGGAATGGAGCAGCACGGGTTTATAGAGGAAATAGGTTTTGAGACTTATGTGAGAATGGTTAAAGAAGCGGTTGAGGAACTGCGTGGAACAAAAGATGACACTCCGGTCAAGCCTCGCTTGGAACTGCGCATCAACGCTTATCTGCCGGAGAACTGGATAAACGATGGCCTTGCCCGAATTTCCATTTACCAACGCATTGCCCGTGCGGAAACAAGCGAAGAGATAGCCTTGCTCTCCGATGAATTGAAAGACCGATTCGGCGCAATTCCCAAACAAGCCGAAGCCCTATTGATAAGCGCGGAAATAGGGATATTGGCAAAAAAATATTCCATAACGGGCATAGCTCGCAAAGACGGCATCGCAGCTCTGACATTCTCGGACAAAATCTCGGCCAAATCCCCCATTCTCGCGGATTTATACGCAAAGTGCAAATTTCCGCTCCGCTTCTTGGCAACCACTCCTATGCAGGCTGTTATGGAAATTGGATTTTTGGGAGCGGAAAAAGAAGTGGAAAAATTACGGAAATTTCTGGCCTTTACGCACCGTGCGGTGTAAGAAGCAAATCTTCAAGTTCTTCAGGTTCAAGTTCGCTGATATCTACGAGCGTAGCTTCTATCCCAGCTTTTTCACTTTTGTTTTTAGCCGCTTCAAAGCAGATTTCAGCAGTCTTTAGACTTTCTGGCACATATTCAAGCGCGCGATAGTCTTCCTTAACCGCTTCAAGGCAAAGTTCCTCATTTTTAAATTTTTCCGGCACATTTTCAAGTTCCAAGCCATTTTCCTTGACCGCTGCAAGGCAGAATTCCGCTGTCTTTAAAGCTTCCGGCACACATTGAAGCGCAGAGCTACTGCTCCTAATCGCTGCAAGGCAAAGTTCAGCGGTTTTGAGAGCTTCCGGCACATATTCAAGTGCCCAACCATTCTCCTTAACCGCTTCAAGGCAGAGTTCGGATGTCCTAAGAGCCTCTGGCACATAGTCAAGCGCACGGTAGTCATCCTTAACCGCTTCAAGGCAAAGTTCAGCGGTCTTGATGGCTTCCGGTACATATTCAAGTGCCCAGCCATTCTCCTTAACCGCTTCAAGGCAGAGTTCGGATGTTTTAAGAGCCTCTGGCACGTATTTAAGCCTCCAGCCATTCTGCTTAACCGCTTCAAGACAGATTTCAAGTGTCTTGAGAGCTTCCGGCACATATTCAAGCGCTCCGCTATTCTGCTTAACCGCTACAAGGCAGATTTCAGATGTCATAAGGCTTTCAGGTACATATTCAAATGCTCCGCTATCCTGCTTAACCGCTTCAAGGCAAAGTTCAGTGGTCTTGACGGCTTCTGGCACGTATTCAAGCGCAAAGCCGTACTTCTTAACCATTTCAAGATAGAATTTAGCGGTCTTGAGAGCTTCTGGCACATACTCAAGCGCACGGTAATCATCCCTAACCGCTTCAAGGCAGAATTCAGCAGTCTTTAGATTTTCTGGCACATATTCAAGCGCGCGGTAATCCGCCCTAACCGCTTCAAGGCAGAGTTCAATGGTCTTGAGGGCTTCTGGCACATAGTCAAGCGCACGGTAATCCTCTTTAACCGCTTCAAGGCAGAGTTCGGATGTTTTAAGGGCTTTTGGCACATACTCAAGTGCATAGCCATTCTGCTTAATCGCTTCAAGGCAGAGTTTCGCGGTTTTGAGGGCATCCGGTACATAGTGAAGCGCCCAGCCTTTATTTTTAACCGCTTCAAGGCTGAGTTCAGCGGTCTTGAGGGCGTCCGGTACATAGTGAAGCGCCCAACCTATATTCTTAACCGCCACAAGGCAGAGTTCAGATGTTTTGAGATTGTCTGGCACATAATAAAGCGTATAATTACTATGCCCCCATCCAAATAAATATTTTGAATAGCTGCTATTCTTAACCGCCTCAAAGCAGAGTTCCGTAGTTTTTATAGCTTCTGGCACAAATTCAAGCGCATAACCATTCTGTTTAACCGCTTCAAGGCAGAGTTCGGACGTCTTGAAAGTTTCTGGCACATATTTAAGCGCATAGCCCTCCTCCTTAACCGCCCCAAGGCAGAGTTCCGCTGTTTTGAGAGCTTCCGGCACATATTTAAGCGCGTAGCCATCCTCCTTAACCGCCTCAAGGCATAGCTCCACAGTCTTGAAGGCTTCTGGCACATATTGAAGTATATCGCCATTCTGCTTAACCGCCTCAAAGCAGAGTTCCGCAGTCTTAAATTTTTCCGGCACGTATTCAAGCACGCTGCCATTCTGCTTAACCGCCATATAGCAAAGTTCAGATGTCTTTATGGCTTCTGGCACTGTTGCAAGCGCATAGCTATTATTCTTAACCGCTTCAAGGCATAGCTCCGCCGTCTTGAGATTTTTAGGTACATATTGAAATGCGCAAAGAGGCTCAATGGTATTCTTAATCGCTTCAAAGCAGAGTTTGGCGGTCTTGAGGTTTTCGGGCACATATTCAAGGGCATCGCCACTATTCTTAACCGCTTCAAAACAAAGTTCGGCGGTCTTTAGGGCTTCCGGCACATATTTAAGCATATTACCATATTGCTTAACTATTTTAAGGCATAGTTCATTGGATTTAAATTTTTCTGGCGCGTCTGTAAGTTGGCGTATAAATAATACAGCATCGTGTACAGAGCGGTTTATCCAATAACTGGCGTAGGAAATAAGTTTAACATCCCTCTCGCAATCAAATTTTTCTATTGCTTTAATTAAACTCTTTACCCCTACCTCCGCAAGAAATGGTATATATGCTTCCTCTTCATATTGCAGTGCTTTTCTCAAAATAAAACGCATATTTGCGTCCACCAATTTTCTTCGTGCAGCGAGGTCATTTTTATTTTTTAATAAATGACCTTCCTCTTCCTTTGTCAAGGCAGTGAGATTCTTATATTGCTTTGCCACTCTGGAGAAAAAATATGTATTTGCATCCGCCAGTTTTTTTCGCACTTCGGGCTCATTTTTATTTTTTAATAAATTGTATTCCTCTTCAAAAGTCAAAGCAAGGGTTTTCATTCTCTTCATATTGCTCTCTCCAACTGAGCTAATCATCTGTGTTTACAAATGTAGTAAAATATAGCTAACTGCGACTATTTTCGCACTCGTAGCCGTTTTACACAAAATTTTCACATAAAATACCCTACGGGCTGAACACGTACGGCTTTGTCCGGTCGCTCCATTTGCTTTCGTTTGGCGGCATTATGTCAATATGCACCCATGTCGGGGTTGCGCTGGCTGCCTCTACTCGCGTTATGCCTGCGGCAAGCCCTTCCGCGGATTCGCACCATGCGCGCAACTCGCCCAGCTTGGCGCTGTGCATGTCCAGAGCTTTGCCCGCCTTGTGAGCTGAATTCCGCGCTCCTACGGCGCAGCTCGGCGAGCGCAGGCCGCACCAGTTGTTTACGCGCTTGCCGTCTTTCAGGTTCACCCATATATCGGGGAATTTTTCCTTCGCTTTGGCGTAGGCGGCCAAGAGACGCTTGTCGAATGATTCTAGCGTGTAATTGTACAATTGCCAGTCTGGCGGCATTATATCGTTTATGTCCATATTCATTGCTTTGTTCTCCCATTTAGAGGTCTCTTGATGCAAAACTCCATAATCATATCTAGCTTGGTGCCTATTGACTTGACATCATCGCGCACCTCCTCCATGCTGTCCAGCTTCTTTTCTATTCCCAAGTGCTTCTCGAAATGGCTTGACAATTGCTCTTCTAGCTTGGTGTCTGTATTCTTCAATTCGTTGATTTGGCTCTGGAGGCTCGCTTCTTTGTCGTTGCGTTTTTCCGCTATATGTTCTCTATCTCGCATCATGTGTTTAAATTCGTTCCATACTTTCCATATTATGAAGCTCATGATAAGAATCACAAGTATGATAAAGGCCTCAGTCGAGCTCACGCGCTCCGCGAGCGCGGTTAAGGCTCCGCCTTGGCCTGCTGCTGTATTTAGCACGTTATCCATCTCCAGCATCGTTTCCTCTGTTATTTCCTGAAGTGGTCGCAGGCAGAAATATTAGAAAGTCGTCTACGGCTTTGCAAGTCTTGCATTTTTTTTTCTCCCACGGATTGTCCATATCGGAAAGCTGCCCTGCCGCCGCGCAGCTTTTGATTTTTCCGTTAGGGCATAAAAACAAAGTCTGCACGCGAGGCTCGGAAATGTTGTAAATGCGGATGTCGTTGAAGCCGATTACGCCGCAAGGGATATTATGCTCAATGCAGTATTTTTCCTTGTCTTCCCATCCGTTCTTGCGGATTATGAGAATCTTGTCAAAATTTGCTGGCGGATTCTCAATGCTGTCATGCCACGCGGTTATCTGGTTTCGGCATTTCTTATAGCCGTTTGACTTGACTAAGTATATTATGCCCTTGCTTTCCAAAAAGTCCAGCAGCTCGTCCAGCCACGGAACTAAAGTGGGCTCGCCTCCGGTTACTTCAACGTGCGTAGGGTTGGTTTGGTTTATAACTTCCATGCAGTCTTGCAATGTGAGAAAGTTTCCGAATTCAGGAATTTTTGAATTGCGCCATGTGGCGATAGGGCAGTAATCGCATGACCTATCGCATTTGTTAGTTATAGACATGAACAGGAGCTTAAAAGACGCCATTATCTACCTTCCAAATGCACAGATATTTTAAATTATCTCCGGTTTTCACAAACCGAATCATTCTATAACTCACGCAATCCCATACATAGTTAAATGGCGCGCCGGACAAAACCTCTTTGGAGTTGCCGCTATTATCTATTCCGTTTATTCGGTTAGCTCCGGAAAACCCCAGCACGAGAACGTCTACTACATCGCCTTCTAAATATTCCCGTGAATCTATGGTGAGAATTCCGTTACCGGCGTTCTCTACTGTTATTAGCCATCTGATTTGGGCGCATTTGTAGGAAACGGTTCCGATGCCTGTAATAAACGGGTAGCCTCTTGCGCGGTACATCAGGCTGCCATCGCCTCGGACAATCTGGTCAGATGAGCCTAAGAACCTGTATCCAGCGCTTATGGTATTGCCTTCTATGGTTATGTTCGCGCCTGCCGCAAGCCTGTCCTGCTTGCCTGCTATAACGTCTCTGATTGCGCTGTCGTCGTACACGGTGTCTTTTGACGATATGGTATTGCCTTCTATGGTTATGTTCGCGCCTGCCGCAAGCCTGTCCTGCTTTGCCTGTTCCATGGCAGAATCCGCTGCCTGCCGCAACATGGCTTCCGCCGCGACTTGTTCATCGGCGTGCTTGTTAGCCGCTTCTTCTATGCTCGCTAACGGGTATTTGAAGGTTTCTTCCGCTCCTACGCTTGCAGGGAAGAATGCGTTGCCTTTGTCTGATTCGTAATTCCCGAGATGCAATTCGGAAATCCTTGTAACTAATTCTTTCGCTGACATTCAATCCTCCGTTTTGATTTTTTTGCCAAACAGCCATATAGTTTTCTTGCCATCTTTTTCTTCCGTCCCGAACTTTAGCCCTGCCGCGCCGCCGCCGCCAAGCTCCTTCGCCAAGGAGTTGCAGAACGAGAGCAAATCCTTTTCTGACATGCGTCTCGCCCTGATTTCAATCATCTTTGTCCCTCACTCTGCATACGAGTGTTGCATAAAAGCTTCTATATTCTAAAAATTTTCTCAACCCTATTGTTCCGCAGGCTCTAACTGTGTATTTAGGTATAAAAGGCTCTTTGGAGTCAAACCATTCAGCTACGCCCTTTTCTCTCATCTCTTCGTCCACCTCTAAAACTTTGCCAAGGTGTTCCGTAGAGAAAAAGTAAGCAATCCTGTAGCTGCCTATCTTGAAAGATTCTTCGCCTGCTTCTGTTTTTGCCGCGACCGGGGACATAACCACTTTGCTCTCTGCTTCAAATTCTTGATAGTTCATAAACATTCTGCCAATTTCGGCTTTTTTTAAACTGGCTCTGCCCGCCGGCATTGCGCCTATGTCTAAGCTATCGCAGCTTATGTCGCCTGCTTCTATGCTAGCTGACTGTCCAGAATATCTGTCGTGTAGCAAGTTGATTCCTACCCTGGCTGCGAGCGAGTTTAGTTGCTGTCCTTCTTCCGGTAGGCTGGCGAGCGCACTATACGGCAGGGGACACAGCGGATATTTGCGCAGTATCTGCTTTTTCTCTGCGAGGGGGCTAAGGAAGCACCACGCCCTGCTTGCCGCGGTGTAGATTGGATACGGCAGTTCCCCTGCCGAGTTCAGAGTTATTGGATTGGGCGCGGATTCCGTGCAGGCCGCATCTCTGTAAAGCGGCAGCATCTCGCTGTTTTCTTTTTCCGAGCTACGCACATATAGCCGCGCGTTCACGAGCGGCCTGCCGCTAGAGTGCTTATTAGGCTGTATGGTGTTGCTGGTTATTAGCATAAAGCTCCTTATTCTACGCGGCAGACAATATAAGTTTGTAAGTCGTTCAGAGTTCCAGCCCTGCCGCAAATACGGACTTTATATGTTCGCCGGCCCGGCAACTGGGCATTTAAAAAACCGACAGCAACAATGGTTCTACCGGAGTTAAAGACATCAGGAGCTCCATTGTAGTCCATTAGCACGTTCACGGGCACGATACTGTTTATTTCAAGGGCGTCATCGAACAGGCCGTCATGGGTGGGATTATGCAGATAGACTCCGTAGCTCCCGACAAGAAAGACTTCGGTGAACCAGTTTCCGGCACTTACTGTATCTGGCGAAACATTTGCCGGAGAAATTATCACGCTAGAGCCAAACTTTTCGCCGCCTGCTATTTGCAAACTTTCCTCAATGTCTAGCGTCCGAACGTACGCCGCCTCTGCCGACAATTCGTCTGCCCGTACTCTCCCTCCTATTATTTCTGATCGGCCAGACAGCGTGATTTTATTCGCTCTCAAAGTTCCGCCGGGAAGGACGCTTAGTGTCCTTACCGTCAAGTCTTGAGGGAGCGTGAATCCTCTGGCTTCCGGCGTTATTTGAAGCGGATAGCTTCTTAGCAAAATTCCCTCAAAGCTGTACAGGAAGCACCAAGCCTCGTTTCCGTCTGTGTAAAGCGCGTTTGGCATTCTGCCCGTGCTGTCTAGCTGTATGGGGTTTGCTGCTCGCTGCTTAAAGTCAAGGTCTAGGAAAAGCGGCGATGGTTCGCTGTCTTGCGTGGGGCCTTTAAGCACATGCAGTTTTCCTGCCCTCACCGGGTTGCCGTTGCCATCCAACAGGGGGGGCATGGTGTCGCTGGTTATTAGCATAAGGCTCCTTTTTTGCTATATTGATGGTGGAGGTATGATATGGCGTCTGTTATATGGTCTCTTGCCTGGCCTGCGATATTGCTGATCGGCTCTGTTGCTCTTATGATTGGAGCGTGGAACGAGTCTGCTGAGTATTTCCGGTTCGCAGTTATGATGTCCATACCCAATATATTTCTGGTTCTTTTTTTAGTATTCGACAAAGAGGCAGGCTGCCATAGCTTTCTTAAAAGTAAGTTTCCGCGCTTGTTTAAATACTCTGATGCTATTTCCATGGCAAGCATTATCTTTTTCTTTGTTTCCGCGGCTGTTTTGGTTTTGTCTATTTTTTGGTTATTGATTAAGATATTTGGACCTGCGCTGTTGGCGGCTGTTATTTGGTGCGTGGATTTTATCGGTAAGATTGTCACGATAGTAGATAAGTTAGCCGCTTGACTCATTTTGACGCTCCTTTTTTGTTTTCCTTGTTTGTTTTTGCCTGCACGGACATGGACTCAAGCACCGAAAGAACGGCTGCTTTAGCGTTCAAAGACAAAGCGCTAAAGGCTTTCTGCACTTCGGGGTGGTCTAGCCCGTATTGCTTTATGCCTTCCAAAACTTCATCAGGCTTATCGCTAAAAACATAATCAAGGACATTATTAGCCGCTTGCGCTGAATTGCGTATGGGCATATTGATTTTTGAGAAAAAATCATAAGGCCCCATCTGCGGGCGCGTTTCTTTGTTAAAAGAAGTAAGATGTCCATTTTTAGGGGTTCCAAACCCAAAACCGCCAGCAGCTAAATCAAGTATTTGTTTATCTTTATTCGCTTTTTCCAGCTTTATCATCGCTTCTCCGTAAGAACCGGGCGAAGGGCTGTCGCCGCCTCTAGCTTTTCTCATGCCCTTGCGTAAACTTTCGCGAAAATCGTGGTCGGCTCTGCTTGTAAAAGTAGGAGTATAAATGCTCTTTAGTATCGCCTCCGCATCCATCACGGTGACCCCAGGATTTAGTTCTATTTTGGAATTCGGGACAAATTTCTTTAGTTCTCCAGTTTTTAAGTCTTTAAATATTTGCTCGTTTTTTCTTAAAATATCATCAGGGGCATAAGGAGCCAAACCCGCCGATAATGTCCCTAAATTATTTTCGTCTAAAAACTTTCTTATAGATTCTCCAAAAGCGGCGTTTTCTTCTTTGTTTTTGAATACGGGCTTATCTATCATAAAGTTATCCGCTGTGCCTGCTGATGGGTTAGATGGCGCTCCCGCTTTTCTTGCCGCTTTTGCTGCCGCCGCTCTGTCTGCTACCAATTGGTTGTATTTGGTTATTTCATTGTCTAAGTGCTTGCCCGTGTTTAACCAAGTCATTGGCAATCCGTGCTTGAACGGCAACTCCGTTAATAACGCCGCGGCTAGTTCCGCGTTGCTTTGGGCTTGGTCGTCAAAACGCCCGCGCAAATCAAACAGTTCCTGTTTTGCGCTTCCTGTTTTTGCTTTTGTCTTTTTATACAAATCTCCTTCGCTGTAATTTCTGTATTTGCCAAGGCTAATAGCTCCGCTTGTGCTTCCTCCTATTGCTCCTAGAACTGACGCTCGTAAATAGTCAAGCGGCTCGTACTCTTTTTGTTCAACAGCGTCCTGTATGCCTTGATAAATAGTATTGTCTATTCCGCCAGCGGCGGCTTGTATTCCCATTCTTTTGGGTATGGAGCTTGAGCCGTAGGCGGCGTCCGCTATCTTAGCTGCTTTACTTAGTGGCTTGATTGCTTTAGAAGCAAGCATTATTGGTTTAGATACCGGAACGAGAGTTAGGGCGGCGTCAGCGGCAATTTTTGCCGCTAGTTTTCCTTTGTTATCTAAACCGTGATACTGAAATTCATCGACTGCCATCGGCGCGACAAAGCCAAGCAGGTCAAGGACGGAACTGTCGTATATTTTGCCATGGTCTCTCCTTGGCTCTGGGATAAGCGGCGCGGTGCTTTCTGTAATTGCCTCCGGCGGTTTTATCTCACGCAGTGCTTCCACTTGCGGAGCGGCTGGCTGCTGCTGTTGCTTAACTTTGCCTTTGCCGTCACGCACGAGCAATTCTACTGGCCATAGCTTGCCATTTTTTTCTATATAGCCCTCTTCGTCTATCGGATACGCCTTGCCGTTATTATCTACGAATTCTTTCATTAGAAGCCCTCCGTTGAAGATTGTTTGACCGGCTTAGTTTTTTGCTGGGCCGCCGGTTTTTTGTTTTGTTTGTTTTTCTCTACTTCAAGCTCTTCTGAGATTTTTCTAGCCATAGCCGCTGTTTCTCTGTCCTCTTTTGATAGCCCGTAATCTCTTTTATGGGCATTTCTTTGCCCTATTTCTCTATTTTCGTCTGAATACCCGCTTCTTATATACTTGGCTATAGGAGCGTCAAGCGTTCCGTCTTTGAAGGCTTTGTCTATTTCGTTTCTTAGCCTTTGAGCGACTGCATGGTCTTGACCCGTGGCGCTTTCTGTAGCGAAAGCTACTAGCCCGCCAAATAGCGCTGGTAAAGTGGTTTGCTTGGTAAGGATGCCTTTAAGTTGCTGCCCAAATTGATGCCCGGCGGAATCAGCTGTCTGCAGCAGTCGCTCGCGTAGTAGTTTTTCTTTTTCGGGCGAAAGCTGCCCTAACAAGTCGGTTTTGACTTCATCGCTTTTCACTCCTGATTTTTCAAGTATTGCGGCTAGGGCTTGGTTGCGTACAGCTTCAGAAAATTCTCCAGCGTGGTCAAATTCATTTAATGCGTCAAATTTAAGCATATCGCTTTCGTTGAATTTGCCCAATACCCCTCTTTCGTATTTCAATTGCTCTGCCGCGGCGTCCGCTTCCGCTTTCTGCCGTGCCGCTTCCATCGCCTGGGCTTCCGCGTCCAGCTTTAAATAATCCTGCGGGGTGTAGTTTGTGCGCAAGCCTTTGGCGTGGCCTTTTAGATTATGCAGACGCCGCTGCATCTCGTTCAGGCGAAGAAGCTCAGGGTCAAGCATGGCGGCGGGGTCTAGCTTTTCTCCGGTTTCGCTATCTTCCTGCGGTGCCTGCATATTATACCACTCCTGCATAAGGCGGTCGTTCTCGTTGTTCCAGCCTCTTTGCTGCAAGGCATGAACGCCTTCGCCAACGCTTTGCGCTCCCTGTGCAAAATTCCGGAATGCATTGTCTCTTGCCGCGCTGGAGTTCTGAAATCCCTGCGTTATCAAGCTGCTCAAATCATAACCCATATCAAGCTCCTTGTCCAAATATCTTCATAACGCTGCCTACGCCTTGCCCTATGCCACCTAGCGCGTTAGCCGTGTTTGACAGCCAGCCGTTTTGCTGCATCGCTAGTGCCGCGCTGTTGGCTGCCTGCCCTTGCTTTGACGCCAGCGTGCTCTGCGCTGCCTGCAAAGCCACATTGTTGTTCTGCCCCAGAACTCCGCTTGCGCGGCCAAAAGCATCGTTCCACGCCTGCGCCGCTATGTTGGCATTTGCGTCCATTATCCCCGCTTGCGCCGCTCCGCTCCGCAACGCTCCTTTATTCCCGTATATCTGCGCCAATCCTTGCGTGGCAGCATTCTGCCTGAACGTCACATCGGGAGACATATACTGGTTAACCATGTCAGGGGTCACATCGTAGCTCACTTTCCCCAGGCTTGCGCCAAATTCATCATTTGCCGCTTGCAGCGCGGCATTAGCTTTTTTAACGTCGCGCGCTTTTGCATCCGTCCCGAATGGGTCAGATGCTACCCTTTTAAAATCAGTCAACCATCCCATATCATCCTCCGTAGTAAGAGAAATTCTTCAGCAACTGGTAATCCGCTATTATCTTGGTCAATCTGAAATTGGCATTCACAGAGAACTCAAGGTCGTTGAGCCTTTGCAAGCCTATCATAAAAAAATCAAAGCCCCTGCCGTGCGCCGCCGATTTCTGGGCGTAGCCTCGCTCCGCCGTGAGCGTGGCTACTGCCGGGGCGCTTTCTAAAAACTCGCCGATGAACGAGAGCTTGTTGATGTTCGCGGGTGCGCCGAAATCATATTTGGGCAGCCTTACCTTGCCAAAGACATAGGCATTGCTCCCTGTTTCGGAAAGGTAAAATCCGTCAGGAGTGACTTTAAGCACCCTGCCGCCCTCGCGAAGATAGTCAAAGAACCGCATGGCCTTGCCCCCCTTTCGCGAAAAAATGTATATTTATGGGTGTGGACAAGATAATAGAGTTAATCCTATTTCTGTATCCTTTTTCTACTATTAGCAAAGAGGATATAGAGAAGTTTTCAGAACAAGAACCAGCTACCAAGCCATCAGATGGGGTAGCTGTTTTAATCTCGCTATTTATACTAATTGTTGGGTTCATCTTTTTAGCCCTTTCTTGATAAATTTATTCAACTACCGCTTTGTGTATTCAAGTATTAATGTAATTGGTGCAAGCGATACGCGCCTTCTCATTTCAACGTTTTGAAAATTTATATAAAGGGTTCGGGCAGTAAGTTCGAAAGCCCACGGCGCTGGGTAGCCTTCATTCGTTCCCGCAGAACCGCCAACATACCTATTTGAAGGCTGGGTGCCTTTTGGCCCGTAATTCAATTGTAGGTGTGAATGGATAATATCTTCAAACATAATAACGTCTGGCATAACCCAAGTAGAGTAACCTATAGGGCTCGTTCCTGACGAAACATCGTTTGTCGTGCCTTGCCATACCCGCCTGTATATTTTTTTCCCGTTTATCCAAGTTTTCCCTGTGTCAACTTCCGTTGTTGAGTAAGTTTCGTTTGTGATGCTGCCCGGCGCTCCGGGTTCGCCATCCTTGCCGTCAACCCCATCGCGGCCATCTGTGCCGTCTCTGCCTGGCGCTCCGGGTTCGCCATCTTTGCCGTCAACCCCATCGCGGCCATCTGTGCCGTCTCTGCCTGGCGCTCCGGGTTCGCCATCTTTGCCGTCAACCCCATCGCGGCCATCTGTGCCATCTCTGCCTGGCGCTCCGGGTTCGCCATCTTTGCCGTCAACCCCATCGCGGCCATCTGTGCCATCTCTGCCTGGCGCTCCGGGTTCGCCATCCCTGCCGTCAGCCCCATCGCGGCCATCTGTGCCATCTCTGCCTGGCGGCCCGGGTTCGCCATCTTTGCCGTCAACTCCATCGCGGCCGTCTGCGCCGTCTCTGCCAGGTGCTCCGGGTTCGCCGTCTTTGCCGTCAACTCCATCGCGGCCATCTGCGCCGTCTCTGCC
>Ga0182472_107326_pt1 | contig 12413 bp, 10 predicted proteins | sample TergutNc150P3_FD_120804 | JGI IMG/M metagenome (GOLD analysis project Ga0182472, IMG submission 120804)
GGCATTCCAAAAACATTAAAAGAGTGCGGAGTTAAATTTTCTTTTGATGCAGCTTGGCAAGCGATGGGAGCAGACAAAAAAACAGAAAAGCATACCAGATTTTACATTCTGCCAATAAAAATAGGCAAAGTAGAAAAAACATCCGAACCCACAAAAAAACAGGTGTTTGAGGCATTTGGATGTATATATTAGCATTTATATTTGCATTGCTTATTTCCTGCTCGGGCTACGACAGGGAAGAATTCCGCATGGAAGTTGGCAAAAAATATGTTTTGACAAAATGGCCGGATAACGCTTATATAGATACATTGGATAGATTTTTCAAATATGAGCCATTGAAACAGTCTGCGAAGCAAAAAGTAGAAATGACAATGAGCAATAATATTATGAGCTTGCCACAAAAACCCACTCAAAGCAAACCTAGGACAAGTACGCCAAATACATCAAATACAGCGAACACACCAAAAACAAGCGAAGCAAAAACGCAGTCTTTTCCAGACAAGTTTTTTTATTCTTTAAGCAAACTCTTGGAAAATCCTAGTAGCAATGAATTTGGCAAAAAACACAGAGCAAAGGGCGGCGAAACACTTGATGAATTGCTCGTTAGAGTTTATGGTTCGCAGGCAAAAAAAGTTCCTAAATATGTTTCCGAATCAATGCTAAAACAGCTGAACCCCGGTACGGATTTTTCGTCTATGGCAGAGGGAGAGGCGGTATTGCTTCCAGTGGTTAGGTAATCCCCGAGATTTCCTTCATAGCGGCTTCTGTATCTTTATACTGTGAACTCTCGCCTATGCCTTGCACCAAAAAATTATTGATGGCAACTTGCCTTTTAATAGCAACATCAATTTCTTGGTCAGAACCTTTTGCATAAGCGCCTATATTTATCAAATCTTCATTTTTGCGATAAACGGCGAGGCTTCGCAAAAGGGTTGCGGAATATTGTTTTAATTCGGGATTTGCAATGTCTGTGCGGCAACGGCTTATGCTCGCTAGCACGTCAATAGCGGGGTAATGGTTTTTGTTTGCCAAAGCACGAGAAAGCACAATGTGCCCATCTAAAATTGAACGCACACAATCTGCAATGGGGTCGTCTAAATCGTCTCCATCAACCAAGACTGTGTAAAGGGCGGTTATGCTGCCTTGGGTGCTGTTGCCCGCACGTTCAAAGAGCTTGGGCAAAAATGCAAAAACAGAGGGCGTGTAGCCTTTTGTCGCTGGCGGCTCGCCAACAGCAAGACCAATTTCCCTTTGAGCCATTGCTAAGCGTGTGCTTGAATCCATTAAAAAAAATACGTCTTCGCCTTCGTCTCTAAAAAATTCAGCTATGCTTATGGCAAGCAGGCTTGCTTTTAGCCTAACAAGAGCGGGTTGGTCGCTGGTGGCAACAATCACAACGGAGCGTTTCAATCCTTCTGGTCCCAAATCTTTTTCTATGAATTCCCTCACTTCTCTGCCACGCTCGCCAATAAGGGCTATAACATTAACCTTTGCAAGGCAGTTTCTCGCTATCATTCCCATAGTAACACTTTTGCCAACTCCTGAGCCTGCAAAAATGCCCATTCTTTGACCCCTTCCAATAGTTAAAAAACCATCTATGGCGCGAATTCCCGTGAACATGGGTTCTTTTATGCGGGTTCTTTCCATTGCGCTTGGCGGGGTTGCATAAATGGAACGGCGTTCTTTGTATTTAACTTCGCCAAGCCCATCCATTGGGTTTCCCATTCCGTCTATAACTCTGCCCAAAAGTTCGTGCCCAACAGGTGCGGTTAAGGTATCGCCTTTTGCCACAACAGACATTCCGGGTCTAATTCCTTCAAGTGGCCCAAGGGGCATAATTAGAGTTCTAGTTTCTCTAAATCCCACAACTTCTGCACTGCAAATTGTTTTCCCGTTTTGTTCTATAACGCAAAGCTCGCCAATTCCCGCATTTGGTCCTTCGCATTCAATAACAAGTCCTATTATTTTAACAATACGCCCGCGCACATCCGCAAGGCGAACACGGGCTATTTCTTCTAATTTACTCATACATTCCGTTTATCTCGCTCTCGAATGTTTTTTCAACTTCACTGCGGCGGAGTTTCATAGTTGGGGTTAAAAGACCATTTTCTGTTGAGAGCGTGGCAAAAACAGCCTTCCATTTTTTGATTTTTTCCCATTCGCTCAGATGTCTATTCACGGCATCTACGTTTTTTTGCAAAAAGGTATTTATTCTGTTGGATTTCAAGGCTTTTTCGGCGTTAAACTCTGCATGGCTCTTTTTTAGCCTACCTTTAACTATATCTACATTCAAAAACAAAAGAGCAGATGTGAATTTTTTTCCCTCTGCAAAAACCTGCGCTGCTTCTATTAAAGAGGTGCTCTGGCAAAGTGCTTGCTCTATTGGAATTGGGCTTACATATTTGCCTGTGCTAGTTTTGAACATTTCTTTTAAACGCCCTGTTATCCATATATAACCGTCTTCGTCTATGCGGCCTTTGTCACCTGTGTGAAAAAAACCATCTTCTGTGAAAATTTCTGAATTTAAATCTGGGCGGTTAAAGTAGCCGCTGAATACGCTTTCGCCTTTAACCAGAATTTCACCTTCATCAGAAATTTTAGCCGTTATGCAGCTTATTGGCTTGCCCACCGAACCCATTTTTGCATTTCCTGGGTTTTCCGCAGAAATAACCGGAGAGCATTCTGTCATTCCATAGCCTTCAAATATGGGCAGCCCTATGTTTCTTAAAAATCTATTGACCGAAATGTTTAGCGCAGAACTTCCAGAAACTATAAGGCTAAAATTTCCGCCAAGCGCATCGCGCATTTTTGAATACACCAACTTATCCCATATCGTTCCACGCAAACTGACTTTGCTTGGGTCTGCGTTTTTTGCTTTGTTTATGGCGTATTTCATAAGCCATTTTACCGGACCGTGCTTTTCCCTTGCTGCTCCTGTAAGTTTATCATAAAGTTTTTCCAAAACACGCGGCACAACAGTCAAAACAGTTGGTTTAATTTCTGGCAAATATTTTCCCACATTATTTGGGCTATCTGCAAAATAAACTGGCAGTCCTATGCTTGAAAAATAATAAACCGACATTCGCTCAAACACATGCGCCACTGGCAAAATGCTCATGTGTATATTTTTGTCTGGGTCTAGCGGAAAAATTTCTGAAATGGAATCTAAATGCAAAAGCATATTTTTTTGCGTTAAGGGAACTCCTTTTGGCGTTCCTGTTGAGCCGCTGGTGTAGATAATGGAAAATATTTCATTTGGGTCAATGCTTTTTATGCGCTCTGCGTATTTTTGCCGCTCGTCTTCACAGTCCAATTTTTTTCCCACTTCAATAAAATCTTCCCACGAAAAAGAATTTTTATGCTCCGAATTTTTTGGTGAAGAAAACATATAAATTAGAGAATCTATTTCACTTGCTAGATTGTAAGTTTCTGTGGATAGAGATTCAGGAGATTCCACAGCCAAGGCTTTTATTTGAGCATCTTTAATCTGAAATTCAAAATATTCAGAGGATATGTTAGAAAACAGAGGCACAACATAGCCACCGCAAACTTGCGTGGCAATATCAACAATAAACCATTTTGGCGAGCTAGGCGCGATTATTCCAACCCCAACTCCCTTGCCAATTCCTATTTTTTTCAAAGCAAGGCTAAAGAAATAAATGCTATCTTGCAAATTTTTTGAATTGTAGCAAACCCATTCTTCGCTGGTTCTGTGAAAGAAGCCTTTGAAACCCGGCCTATTGAAAGCTGCCAATGCTAAAACAGGTAATGAATCCGTGGCTTTAAACATATTTCTTTGCTCCTCCGCAACCTTTATATTAGCGCAGTTCGTCTGCGGAATATCTTCTAACCGTTTCTACAATGGTTTTTAATCCGAATGAAGTTGCGCCGTGTTCGGTATATTTATAGCCGTTTGCGGTGAATGCAACTCCTGCAATATCCAAATGCGCCCATTGCAAATCTTTTTTCACAAATTCTTTCAAGAACAAAGCGGCAGTTATGGCACCAGGCCCGCCATCGGTTATATTGCGAATATCGGCAACTTTATCTTTCAAACCTTCTGCGTATTCCTCGTCTAGTGGCATTTTCCACCATTTTTCTCCACACTCTTCGCCAGATTCTGTTATGGTTATAGCAAGTCCTTCGCTGTTGCTAAAAAGCCCACCAATGGAAGTTCCAAGCGCACGTTGTATTGCTCCTGTTAAAGTTGCTATGTCTATTATGTGCGTTGCACCAAGCTCTGCCGCTTCTGACAGCCCATCTATCAAAACAAGCCTGCCTTCGGCATCGGTGTTTTCTACCATAACAGACTTTCCATTTTTCGCTTTGAAAATATCTCCGGGCAAAACCGCATTTTCTCCGGGGCGATTTTCGGCAAGGCACAGAACAGCATCTACCGCTATTGGGAGTTTAAGCTCTGCTATAACTTGTATGGCAGCAAGCACTATTGCAGCACCAGACATATCGCTTTTCATTTCGTGCATTTTATCTTGAGTTTTAAGGCTTATGCCACCGGTATCAAAAGTTATGCCTTTTCCAACAAGAGCTATGCGAATATTTTTTTTGTGTTTTGCCGCATAGCTTATGGTAACCATCGCTGGTTTATTTTTGCTACCGCGTCCAACTGTTAAAATCCCGTTATAGTTATCTTTTTTTAACTCGTTTTCACCACGAATTTTTATGCTTAATCCATATTTTTGAGCTACACCTTTTGCAATATTTGCCACCACTCTCGGTGTTAGGTTGCACCCTGGTTCATTTATCAGATTTTTTGCGAGATCTATTCCAGAGAACAAAGCTTGAAGCGAATTTCCATCTATTTCCATATCGTCTGCAAATAGGTATTCAATATCTGCTTTTTCGTGTTTTTTGCTTTTATACTTGTCAAAAGCGTAGCTTGCGTGGCAAAGACCTTGTAAAATGGCATTTCTTTTTTTAGGGGAATCGCTTTTAAGCGGCGGAATCATCAATGTTTTAACAGAATTGTTTTCGGCCCATTTAGCAAGGCGGTAACCTGCCATGCGCAAGTGGTCTAGCAAATTCAACCCAACTTCTTTTCCTGTATCAACAAAAAGAACAGGATGGGAATATTCGTTGTTAATCCTTATTATGCGGAGTGCTTCCGATTCGTGCAAAACCTGCTCAGAATCATTCACGAATTGCAGAATTTCCTTTGCCTTGCCATTGGTTATGGCTTCTTTTTTACGTTTATCGTACAAAAACACAAAAACTGGACCATCACCCCACCAGCCACTGTGCTCTTTGGCAGCATTTTTTGCTTTACCTTTTGAAGCAGAAAATTTCCTTTTCATAGGGAGAAATATAGAAATTTCTACATTACTATCTTGATATATGAATTTTGTGTTTTTTGCAATAGAAGGTCCAATTGGAGTTGGAAAATCTGCTCTCCTAGATGCTCTTGAAAAGGAATACGGTAGGCACGTTTTGCACTCATTTAGGGAAGAAATGGATACAGGTCCATTTTTAAACCAATTTTACGAAGATAAAAGAAAATATGCGTTTCAAACGCAAGTTTCCTTTATGCTCTCACGCTATAAACAATGCGAAGCCTTGCAAAAAACCCTTAAACAGCCAGATATGTTTGCAGAACACAGAATTTATGCGGTAGATTTTATTTTTGAGAAAAACGATATTTTCGCAGAATTAACCATAGAAGATGAGCAGGAATGGAAACTTTACCAAAATATTAGGGATATCCTTATGGAATCTTCAAAAAAATTCATTAGACCTAATTTCGTGGTTTATTTAAGAGCAGGCGAAGACACCTTATACCGCAGAATCCAAAGCAGGCTAAAACAAACAGAGCAATTGAAAATGAAAGACGGCGATGTGGATAAAGGCATAAATAAAGACTATTTGCACAAATTAACCACCCTATACGACCGCTATTTTTTCCATTATAAAACAAGCCCAGTTTTGATAATAGATATAAACAACATAGACTTTGTACACGAACCTCTATATATGTCTTCAATCATAGACTCCGTATCAAAAGCTATAGAAAACAGGCCAACCCAAAACACTTATATTAAAATATGATAGATTATTCATCTGTTCCTTCGCCTTGTTATGTGCTTGAAGAAAGTCGGCTTTTGCGGAATTTGGAAATACTAGCAAAGGTGCAAAAAAAAGGAAATGCAAAAATAATATGCGCTTTGAAAGGATTCGGTTTTTGGAAAACATTCCCTCTTGTTTCGGCATATTTGAATGGTGCCACAGCCAGCAGCTTGAATGAGGTTTTGCTTGCGCATCAAAAAATGGGAAAAGATGTGCACGTATGCGCCCCTGCATACATGGCAAACGAAATTAAGCTAATTCTAAGCCACGCAAGCCACATAACTTTCAATAGCTTTTCGCAGTGGAATTTATATAAAAAGGAAACTCTAAAAAAGAAAGTTAGTGCCGGAATAAGAATAAACCCCGAATATTCCAGCGTTGAAGTGGATTTATATAACCCAGCGGGTCGCTACAGCAGGCTTGGGGTAACAAGGCAGGAATTCAAGCCAGAGCTTTTGGATGGCATTGAAGGCTTGCATTTTCACGCTCTTTGCGAACAGAATGCAGATGCTTTGGAAGCCGTTTTGGAAAAGGTATATTACAGTTTTGGCGATTGGATTCCAAAAATGAAATGGGTGAATTTTGGCGGAGGCCACCATATAACAAGAGTTGATTATGATATTGAAAAACTCATAAACATTCTGAATAAATTTCACAAAAAATATCCTGGAGTAGAGGTTATCCTTGAACCAGGTGAAGCTGTTGGTTGGCAAACCGGTGAATTGGTATCCACAGTTTTAGACATTGTGCGCAACGAAATGGATATTGCCATTTTAGATGTATCCATAGCTGCCCACATGCCAGATTGCCTAGAAATGCCCTACCGCCCCATGGTTTTGAACAGCGGCATGATATGGATTAAGCCATATACTTACAGGCTTGCCGGAAATTCCTGCCTTGCAGGAGATGTAGCCGGAGATTACTCTTTTGATAAACCTTTGAAAATAGGTTCCAAAATTATTTTCTTAGATATGATTCACTACACGATGGTAAAAACAACATTCTTCAACGGCGTAAAACACCCTTCCATAGGAATTTGGAAAAACAATAAATTTAATTTGGTGAAAAAATTCTCTTATGAATCTTTTAGAGATAAACTTTCTTAACTAATCCCCATACACGCATCTAAATCCGACATGAGTTCCCCAATAGCGGGCGTCTTCCTCTTCTGCGTTTTCAACGTTTAGGGTTATTTCATCGGATTTGTAACTTCCGCCTTTTAGGAATTTGTATTTGCCATACCAAAAGCCATCGTCTTTAACCCATTCGGCAACATTGCCAAACATATCGTAAAGACCCCAGCCATTGGGTTTTTTGCTACGTGCAGACACAGGTTTTTTTTCGCCAAACACGGCATAATCTTTTGCGTTTGCGCCAAGTGCCCAGTAATATGGATATGGGGAACCAGCCCTTGCAGCATATTCCCATTGCGCCTCCGATGGAAGCTCACCGCCGAGCAACGTGCAGCATTTATTTGCTTCTTTCCAAGTTACGCTGTGCGCAGGGAGCGAGTCGCCTTTGTATTTGCCAAAATTCTTTTCTCCGCATTTGGTTTTGTACAATTCCTGACTTATGGGGATTGTGTTAATAATGAAAGGCTTAACGTCTGTGTCTTTGCCTTTGTATTTGAATGTGCCTCCGGGAATTTTAGCAAGCTCGGCATATATTGTTTTCTCTGGAACAAACATTTCTAGTGCTGGTCTTTCTGCCAACCATCTAGCGACTTCTGGCCGAATGCGAATATAATCTGGCAAAATAAATTCACCCTTCAGAGGAATTAACAAGCCATTCCAAGACACCTTGAGCTCGGAATACTTATAATAGCGCCTTGAATAGCCATTTTCAACAGGAATCCAAACTGTTTCATTTTGCGCTGTTAAAAAAATAAGGGCAAGCGGAGCACTTGCGGTTAAGGCTTTAACTAAATCGTCTCCTGTTAAAAATTCATGTTCCCACGTGCCTTTCCAAGCAACTTCGGCACGAGCATCTGGCGAGTAAAAATAAAGTTCCAAATTGCCTTTTAAACCGTTAAGTGCGGTAGCTCCAAAACTTGCTGCAACAACTGGAACAAAGCCATTCAACTGCTCGCCTCCAAGCTCTGCTATGCGGGTAAAAATCGCCGTCATGTTTTTTTGCATGGAACCGGAGCAATTTTCATACCATTCGTTAAAAGAGTGCTGCCTTTCTTTTAGGTAAATTTCAACGTAGCGGTGATACTGGGCAGATTTATCGGTAAGTGGTTCTGGCGCAGAAATGGGAAGTGGATAATCTTCTACAAAACGTGCCAAGCAAATAGAATCTGGCACAGGCACATAGTATTTTGGCTTAACCAAACTATCGTACATATTTTCAAGTGTACGCAAATCGTTTATGCGTGATACGTCTGGAATTTCAATTATCGGTATTTCACTTTTTTTCAATTCAACATTATGTGAAATTTTCACTCCCTTTTGGAAGTTTGCAAGATATGACTCTGGCCAATAGCCCGGAGTACGTATTGAATAAACTGCCCAGCCAGCAGGTACTTCCATTACAAATGGCGTGTTACCAACGGCTTTCTCGTTAAGCCACACACCTGCGGGCACAGAACTTTGCAATTCTAAAACAGCATTATGACCGTAATAAGAAACAGTATCTTGAGCAAAACCCAGAGTACAGAGCAGCAATGCAAAAAGTATGGAAATAGTTTTTTGTTGCATAAAGGAAAGAATATAGCAATTATTTTAAACTATTTGATATTTTATCTCGAATTTCAATAAGCCTTGTGTAAGCTTCGTCTGGAATGGTGGGTCCCATAATTTGTACAACTTCGGCTGCGGCTGCGGAGGCAAGTTCTCCGCATTTTTCAAGCGGCCAATCGTTTAAATAGCCATATAAAAAACCTGCTGCCCAAAGGTCGCCAGCTCCTGTTGTGTCTACAGCTTGGGCTTGAAAGGCATCTATTCTTATTATTTCATCTTTCAAACCTATAATTGAACCTCTCTTGCCAATTTTAATAACGGCTATTTTAGCCATTTTAGCCATCTCCATACAGGCAAGGTCTTCTTCTACCCTTGTCAATATACGAGCTTCGTCTTCATTTGCTATCAAAATATCTATGCTGCGTTCTTCTATTAGTTTATCTATTATAAAGCGGCACTCTTGCACAACTCCAAAGGAGCCGCAATCAAAAACTACTTCTAAACCCTTAGACCTAGCTATATGAATGCAATGTAGAAGTATGGAAGGATTATACGCCAAATATCCTTCTAAATAGAGAAAGTTTGCACCTGAAAATGGTGCTTCGCTAACCTCAGCAGGTAGAAGCTCCGAAGATGCTCCCAAAAAGGTAAACATTGTGCGCTGAGCATCTGGGGTAACGGCAGAAAGTACTCGCCCAGTAGGTGTTAAGCTTTTGCGTATATAGCCCTCTACTCCGTTGTGATAGAGGTTCAAGGAATATGTATCGCCCAAATCGTCATTGCCAACTTTGCACACAAAACGAGCCTTGCCTCCAAGCCTTGCCAACCCAATCATAGTGTTGCTGGCAGAGCCGCCGGGTATAATTGAAATATCTTCGACATTGCCTAGAATATGCCCTAATTCTCCCCAATTCACGGAGTTCATGCCACCTTTTGGCTTTTTTTGCCTAACAACCCACTCTTCGCTAACCGAAGCTATTAAATCTATTAACGCTGCACCAACACCTACTACTTGTTTCATTTTTACTCCTTTGGGGTAAATATAGTAAAATATTTCGCAACACAAATTGTTAGTCGAGAGCTAGAACTGCTGACTTATACAGAATTGCTGGAATTTACTATATTACCCAATATGCCTAAAGACTACGCAAAAAGCAATCGCAAAAGCTTAGATATGGAGCAACTGCAAGATTTGCGGCTCCCTATGATTATAGAACTTGGCTCAACAATGGTAACCGTTAGAGATTTGCTAAACTGGCAAAAAGATTCCATTATAGAGCTAGACAGGGTGGCTGGCGAAAATGTGGATTTGCAAATTAATGGCAAAATTATGGCAAAAGGCGAAGTTGTGGTTATGAACGACCATTTAGGGTTCAGGCTCGTTACACTTTTAAGCCCAGAAGAAAGACTAAAGAGCCTGTAATGATAAGGTTGGCCAAACGGCGTGTAAAGTGGCATATTCCACCTCCCGTTATACACCTGCTTATATGGCTGTTTTTGTATCTGGTTCCCATAGTCATGGGAAATCAGGGGAGCGAAGAAGCTTGGCGCTTTCGTTATTGGACAACCATTCCCTTTTTTGCAATTATAGTTGCTTTTTATGCAAACTTCTCATTTTTAATACCAAAATTTCTTTTTGAGAAAAAACGAGTTTTATACATAGTCATAAATTTGCTCATATTTGCAGCTGCTCTTCTATTGATTAGTATATGGAGAGACCACGTTGTATCCCTTGGTGTTATGAAAATAAAAAATGATAATTGGCTTCTCAAAAGCATTATAAGCTATGTATTTACAATTGGAATAGCAATGTCTGCCTATTCAACTACAATGTGGTTTAAATCAAAAGATGCGATGTATAAACTTGAACTTGAAAATATAAGCTCGGAATTATCTTTTTTAAAAATGCAAATATCACCGCATTTTCTGTTCAACACGCTCAATAACATTTTAACCCTTATAGACGAAAACAAAGAACTTGCAAAAGAATCTGTGCTGCAACTTTCAAAACTGCTACGCTCCGTGCTTTACGAATCTGAAAACGATACCGTGACAATAAAGCAAGAGATAGAATTTTTAACAAATTATTCTAACTTAATGCGGCTTCGCTATGGCTCTGAATTGAATTTCAGTTTAGAAACGGATTTACAAGAACCAAATGCACCCATTGCCCCTCTTTTGCTTATGCCACTATTTGAAAATGTTTTCAAGCATGGAATCAACTCTGTGAAAGATAGTTTTATCAACATAAAAATACGCTCCATAAATGGAAAAATTATTTTTGAAAGCACAAATACATATTTCCCAAAAACGCCACAAGATAAAAGTGGCAGCGGCATAGGCATTGCCAATATGCAAAAAAGGCTTGACCTGCTCTACGAAAATCATTTTTACTACGATTGTAAAATTGATGGGGAGAACTATATAACAAAATTAGAATTGCAATATGACCCAAGCAATTGAAATTCGTAAAGCCAAGGAGCATAATCTCAGGAGCATAGACATAAACTTGCCTCGCGATTCCTTTGTTGTGATTACGGGAGTTAGCGGTTCGGGCAAAAGCAGCCTCGCTTTTGATACCATTTTTCAAGAAGGGCAGCGCAGATACATAGAATCGCTTTCCGCTTATGCAAGGCAATTCATAGGCACAATGAAACGCCCCGATGTGGAAAGCATAAAGGGCATTTCACCTACAATTTCAATAGACCAAAAAACCATAAACAGAAATCCACGTTCAACGGTGGGAACCGTAATTGAGATTTTTGACCATTACCGTTTATTGTTTGCCCGCCTCGGTACCCCGCATTGCCCCAAATGCAGAAAAGAGATAAAAGCTCAAACCACCGAGCAAATTGCAGATAATATTTTTTTGGAGAGAGCGGGGCAGCTTGCGATAATTATGGCTCCACTTGTTGTGGAAAGAAAGGGTGAATACAGGCGAGAAATTCAAGAACTAAAAGAAAACGGCTACGACCGCGCAAGAATAGATGGAACGATTTATGAATTAGATAAAACTTTGCCGAATTTGGCGCGATATGAAAAACATTCAATAGATGTGGTTATAGATAGAATTCAAATAGAGGCAAAAAATAAAACACGTTTAATGGAATCTCTGGAACAAGCGTTTAAAGTGAGTGGCAACAAATTGGTTTCATTTATGTTTGGAGAAGTTTATGAAGTACAGAGCGCAGACTTGGCATGCGCAAAATGCGGAATTTCCTTGCCAGAAATTGAACCACGCCTATTTTCCTTCAACGATAAGCAAGGGCAGTGCCCAATTTGCAAGGGGCTTGGAAAAACTTATCAAATAGAGGTTTCAAAACTCATAAACCCAGAACTCTCAATAAACGAAGGTGCGGTTTTGGCAAGCACAGCCGATGGCCGTTTGATTTTTAGCCAGCACGGTATGGCAGAATACAAAGCGATAGCTAGGAAAACGGGATTTTCGCTGAACACCAAGTGGAAAGATTTGCCGTCTAATGCACAGAATGCCGTTTTAGAAGTCATAGTCCCCATTCTCCAAGGGCTTTGGGACCAGTGGCATATAAGTTTGCTTCAAAAATATATGCTCATTGAACCTTGCAGCGAGTGCCACGGAGAGCGAATTTGTGCGGCTGCACGGGCGGTTAAATTTCACGGAAAGGGAATTTCTGA
>Ga0182472_107327_pt1 | contig 12377 bp, 9 predicted proteins | sample TergutNc150P3_FD_120804 | JGI IMG/M metagenome (GOLD analysis project Ga0182472, IMG submission 120804)
TCATTTAAATTGTTTAAACGCCCGTTCCCGGGGTTTTTAACAATTTTAACCCTTTAAACGCTGAATTAAATCCCATATGCTATTTGCTGGCATTATTAGCTCACCATTTTCTCCACGTTCGCAGGATAAGGGTTAAATCATTAACCCTTAGGCATCTAATGTCATATATATATATATATATATATATATATATATATATATATATATATAAATAAATATATATTTGTCGGAGAGAGAAACAGCAGAGAAGCTTGTTATAGCAAAAACAGAATCTGTTCAAACCGAAACATCAGATGAACAACCGCAAGTTGAAAACGCCGCGCCACAGTCTGCTGCAAGCGAACCTAAAAAAACAGTTGCATTCACAGCCGATGTTTCAAAGGTTGTTGACCCAGCAATTTTGGCGAGAATTCAAAAGAGCAAGCAAGAAAAAGCTACTCAGCGCAACAATCAACGCAATGATAAAAAAGGCAAAAATCAGCAGAATAACAACAACAATAATAACAATAGAAACAACGGCTCAAAACAAACCTCCGCAACAGGATACAGCGGAAATTTGCGCATACAGCCAAGGCAAACAGAAAACAAAGCACAAGCCGGTTTGCAAACAAGGCGCCCTGGTTTTGGCACAACTCTGCAAGATGTTTTATCTGCAAATGCACCCGCTCATAAAGACTTTTTAGACAACAGAACCCGTGGCGGCAAAGGCGGGCACGGTGATTCCCGCAAGCGCGGCAAAAAAGGAAAGGATTCTCAGAGAGAAAGGGAAATTCAAAAAGAAAATATTGAAAAAGCTCAAAAAAGAGTTTCTGATGTTATGGTTTCTCTCTCCAAAACCCCTGTTAAAAAAATATATAACAAAGACAAAATTCAAGCCGAGGGAGATGCAGCCTCAAAGATTATATACGTCTCTGCTTCTATTTCTGTTGGCGAGCTTGCAAGCCTTATGGAACAGCCTTCCGCAAGCGTTATTGGCAAGTGCATGGAAATGAATGAAATGCTAACCATAAACAAACATTTAGATTTTGAAATGGTGCAAATAATAGCCTCCGAATTTGGTTTTGAAGCTCGGCTTCAAGAGGAATACCAAGAAGAAACTCTTGGCATTCAGGCAGATGCAGAAGAGAATTTGAAAACAAGGCACCCTGTGGTTACTGTTATGGGTCACGTTGATCACGGAAAAACTTCGCTTTTGGATTACATTCGCAAAACCAATGTGGTACGCGGAGAATCTGGCGGCATAACTCAACATATAGGTGCTTACGAAGTAGAAACCCCAAACGGAAAAATCACATTTTTGGATACTCCAGGGCACGAAGCCTTTAACGCAATGCGCACTCGCGGTTCGCAAGTTACCGATGTTATAGTTTTGGTGGTTGCCGCAGACTCAATGGTTATGCCGCAAACGGTGGAATCAATTGAACTTGCAAAAATGGCAAATGTTCCAATTGTTGTTGCCATCACAAAAATAGATTTGCCAACAGCAAACCCCGATAAAATAATGTCTCAACTCTCTGAAAGAGGTGTGCAAGTGGACGAATGGGGTGGCAATGTTAGCTGTGTGAAAATATCTGTTAAAACTGGAGAAGGCATAGAAAAGTTGCTTGAAACTCTCGCTTTGGAATCTGATGTTTTGGAATTAAGAGCAAACCCAGACGCAAGCGCAAGAGGAGCGGTTGTAGAAAGCCGCTTGGATGCTGGCAAAGGAACAATAGCCACTATTTTGGTTCAAAACGGAACTTTGCGTGTTCGCGATTGTTTTGTTTGCGGAAATTACAGCGGAAGAGTTCGTGCCTTGTTCAACGAGCATGGAGATAGTTTAAAAGAAGCAGGTCCAAGCACACCTTGCCAAGTTTTGGGATTCAACGGCACTCCGCAAGCAGGTGATGATTTAGTTGTTGTAGAAAGCGATCAAGCTGCCTCTGAAATTGCAGCTAAACGTCAGCAAACAGCTCATGAAAGAGCACTGCGCTTCAAAACTCACATGTCTCTGGAACAAGTTTACGACGAAGCAAAGTCCGGCAAAATATCCGAGCTAAATCTCGTGATAAAAACCGATGTTGCAGGTTCTTGCGAGGCACTCGCAGAGTCTTTGACCAACCTTTCAAACAACGAAGTGAAAATCAAAATTGTTCGCAAAGGTGTTGGCGCAATTAACGATGATGATGTGCGTTTGGCTTCCATTTCCAATGCAATTATAGTAGCTTTCCATTTAATGCCTTCTCATTCAATAAGAGAACTTGCGGAACAAGAGGGCGTTGAAATTAAAACTTACCGCGTTATATACGATGTTATAGAAGAAGTAAAAGGCGCAATAGAAGGCTTGCTAAAACCTGTGAATAAAGAAGAGGTTACGGGCGAAGCTGAAATTCGTCAGGTATTTAAAATACCAAAAGTCGGCTTAATTGCAGGTTGCATGGTAAAAAGCGGAGAAGTGGATAGAGAATCTCAAGTTCGCGTTTATAGAGATGGCGTTGAGCTTGGCTTAACAAAAGTTCAATCGCTAAAGCGAGTGAAAGACGATGTTTCTTCTGTTAAAACCGGTCTTGAATGCGGCATTGGGCTTAGAGGCTACGATAATATAGAAGAAGGAGATGTCTTAATATTCTTTAAACAAGTATCCGTTGCTCGCACTTTGGCAGATGTGGCTAGGGAAAATAAATGAGCATAAGAACAGACCGATTGGGTGCAGAAATGCAAAAAGAGATTTCAACTCTTTTGCACAATGGCTTAAAAAATCCAAACGTAGGTTTAGCCTCCATTTCTCGCGTAGACGTGAGCGCAGACCTTTCTTACGCAACAGTGAGGGTTTCTGTTTTGGGCTCAAAACAAGAACAGATGAAAAGCCTAAACGCTTTGCAGCAATCCGCTGGTTTTATACGTTCTCACCTAGCAAAACACATAAAACTTCGCAAATTCCCCGAACTCCATTTTGTTTTTGACGAAAATTTGCAGCACGCCGCAAGGATAGATGAGATATTGCATGGGTTGAAAGAGAAGGGTGAGTTGTAAACTAACTACTCCACAGTCACGCTCTTTGCCAAATTCCTCGGTTGGTCAACATCATTTCCACGTAGCACTGCTATGTGATATGCCAAAAGCTGTAATGGTACGCTTGTGATTACTGGCATAAGAGCATTGTTCACAGAAGGAACTCTTATTATATGCTCCGCAAATTCATCTAATGGAGCAGAATCATTAGTAGTTACAACAATTAATTTTCCGCCACGAGCCTTAATCTCTCTGGCATTTGAAACAATTTTATCAAATAAAGCATCTTTGGGCGCAACTATCACAACAGGCATATTTGCATCTATCAAAGCTATGGGCCCGTGCTTCATCTCTGCCGCCGGATAGCCCTCTGCATGAATATAGCTTATCTCTTTTAATTTTAAAGCACCTTCCATAGCAACAGGATAATGATAATGCCTGCCAAGGTAAAGAAAATTTGAGTGTTTGTAATACACTTTGGCTATTTCCAAAATTTCATCACTCAGTTTCAAAGTTTGCTCCACAGCCATAGGCAGAGAATTTATAGCTTGAGCTATTTCCATTCCCTGAACAGAAGAAAGCCTACGCTGACGACCTAGCAAAAGAGCAATCATAGCCAAAACAGTTACCTGCGCATTGAATGCTTTGGTGCTTGCAACCCCAATCTCTGGACCTACATGTAAATATACCCCGCCATTAGATGCCCTTGCTATGGTTGAACCAACCACATTGCAAATAGAAAGTACTGTTGCTCCCTTATTCTGGGCTTCTTTTAACGCTGCCAAAGTATCTGCTGTTTCACCGCTTTGAGATATGGTGAAAATAAGAGTGTTTGAGCCTATTATGGGGTTTCTGTAGCGAAATTCCGAAGCATATTCAACTTCAACAGGAATACCTGCCCATTCTTCAATAAGATATTCCCCCACCATTGCTGCATAGTAGCTTGTTCCGCAAGCAATTATTATTATGCGGTCTATGGCTCTTAATTCTTTAAGCGAATTGTCCAATCCCGCCAACTTGGCATTGCCATCTGCCAAAAGCAAGCGGCCTCTTGTGCAGTTTTTAAGTGCTTCTGGCTGCTCAAAAATTTCTTTCAGCATAAAATGCGGATAATCACCTTTTTGCGCCATTTCCAAGTCTGCATCAACTTCTTGAATTTCCCGATTAACGTTTTTACTTTTTATGTCTTTTATATTTTTTATTTCAAACTTATTTTTGCCAATGGTTATAACATCGTTGTCTTCTAAATAAACAATTTTTTGCGTGTGCCCAACTATTGCAGATACATCGCTTGCTAAAAAGCTTTCATTTTCGCCAACTCCAAGTATAAGAGGGCTACCTCTGCGTGCTCCAACTAAAACGTCTGGTTCATCTTCGCATATCACAGCAAGCCCAAATGTACCTTCCACATGCTTTAGAGCCTCCATAACTGCTTTGCCCAAATTGCCTTGGTAAAACTTGGCTATCCAATGCGCAACAACTTCGGTATCTGTATCAGAGACAAATTTAACGCCTTCTGCTTGCAATTTTTTTTTGAGGATTGCGTAATTTTCAATAATTCCGTTATGCACAAGGGCAATTTTTCCGTTTGCAGAAAGGTGGGGGTGAGCATTTGCTTCGCTAGGCTCGCCATGCGTTGCCCAGCGAGTGTGGCAAATCCCCAAAAAACCCTCTATTTGTTCTTTTTCCAATTTTTTTTCAAGCTCTCTTATTTTACCAACAGCTTTTGAAGTTTTTATTTTGCCATCTGATAGCAAGCTAACCCCAGAGCTATCGTAGCCCCTGTATTCAAGTCTTTTCAAACCATCGAGTAAAATAGGGAGGACAGGTCTAAAACCTATGTAAGCAACTATTCCGCACATGAGGAATAAGGTAGAAAATAGCTAAAACCATATATTTTATTTTGGCAAGGAGGGCATGGATACACATCGCTATAATTCCCCAAATTTTCTATATTTCCCCTGTGCAACTCATTCTCCTCATTTTCCTTTTATTCTCCATCTCTTTTGCAGAAGGCAACACAGTTCGTTTGAGCAGGGATGAATTTGTTGAAGCAGCTCTAAAAACAGACCCAAGATTTAGGGAAAATAGAATGGCACTTTTGGCAAAAGAAAATAAAATAGAGCAGGTAAAGGCTGGGGTATTGCTTCCTAAATTTGAACTTTCAATGCTCACAGGGCTTGTGCCTGGATTAAAAAAAGATGTAGTTAACGGTGAAGCAACTAACTCTTGGGATTTTACCGAGATGGGACCTTTTTATGGAATGGTGATACAGGCAGCACAGCCTTTGAATTACGGGCAATTGCAACTTGGATTAAAAGCTACAAAAGCAGATTTTCAACAGAAAAAAATGGAGATTGAGGGAAAGGAACACTATAAAAAAATAGAATTTTTAAGCTATTATTACGGATATTTACTCGCAATGGAAATGGACAAACTCGCACAAGACGGCAACAAGCAAATGCGCAAAGCCGCAGACAAATTGGAAGAAGCCCTTGATGACGAAGAGGAAGGCGTTTCACAAATGGATTTGTTGGAATTAAAAGCAGGGTTCTTTGAAATAGACAAAGCTGTTTTAGATGCAAAAGCGGGTCTAAAAAAAGCACGGCTTGCGGCAAAATTTGCCCTTGGGTTACCAGATTCAGTTTCATTTGAACCACTAGACGGGCAGTTAGCCGCAATAAGCGATTTTGTACCGAGCTTGGATTCTCTAAAAAAATGGGCATACACACATCATCCAGATATTCGCAGGTTAGCTTTTGGTTTAGAAGCCACAAGCATGCAAATGGAATTAGCCGCCGCCAAACTTGCTCCAGAATTCTTTATAATGGGAGAATTTGAATATGCTAAATCATGGGCAGGAGACCGCACAAGCCTTTCAAAAAATACCTTTGCCCAAGACCCTGTGAATAAGCTTACCGGTGCGTTTGGCATTGGCGTAAGGTATAAATTGAATTTTTGGAATCAATGGCAAAACTACAAGGGCGTACGCACAGACTACCGCATTCTACAGCAAACCCAAAGCTATGCACACAACGGAATTGAATTGCAAATAGAAGAAAAATACGAAGATTTTCTGGTTGCAAAAGGAAAACTAGAAAGCGCAAGAAATGCCTTAAGAGCAACGGAAGGTATGTTAAAGGGAGCTGCACTCCAATACGACATAAATCCCGGCAAAGCATCTGGGCTTTTAGCAAGCGCATACAAAAAAAATCTACTTATGAAAAAGGATTACTATTTTGCAGTTTATGATTACAATATGGCAGTTGCCAAGCTATTTGCGCAAGCTGGTTATTAGCCTGCCATTTCTCTTCTCCTATTCACAGGCAATTCCATTGCCAAATCAAGGCATAGTACAAGACAATGGTTTAGTTGCTGGAATGGGACTAGGCTCTTTGAGTCGCTCTGGTTGTAAAAATTTATGGACATGGACTATTCAGGGAAATTATTTTTACAATTCCGTTATATCTTCTGGACCAAGCATAAAATTTTTGGGAGGAAATTTAGATTCTGAAAATAATCTTGTAAATCAAAGATACTCGGCAAACCTAAAATTTACACATACCCAAGAAAAATACGCTGTGTTCATAGGACCCGTTCTTTCTTTTGACAATACAAATTTGAGTACTTTAAGAAATGAGTTTTCGCATATAAGAGATAACCATGAAACTCCAAATAATAATGAATGTAAAGAATTATTTGAAAAAATAGGTTCAAGCATAGGATACCATAGCGGAGCGGGTTTTTTGCTCACTCCAAATTTGGGTTTAACTTTAGGGCATAGTTTTGATTGGATGTTAACTGGTGCCTATGTAATTTCATTAAGTACGTCTATAGCTTATAATTTGCGAGAGCATTTTGAAAAACTTATAGAAAACACAAAAAACTTTTGGTTGTCTCTTGAATATTCAATTTCCCCAAATCAAAGCAAAAGCAATACCAACAGCCTTATTTTAGGGATAGTACTGGGATTTTAAGGGCTTTTTTAATTTTTTTGAAATCCAATTTATTTCCCAAAGCTTTATATCCGCGAACTTCTCCGAGTTTTGCCAAATTGTACTCTTTGCCATCAATTTGCGCAACGGGAATTTCATCGTCAAAAAACAAAATCATGGAACTGTCTGGGCTATCGGTTAAGAGCGAAAATTCCACCGTTTGCGGAGCAGTGTCTAAATTAAACCTTTTAACGCAATACTGTGAACTAATGCCATCAAAATATAAAAGGGTATATATCATTGATGGTTCAAAACGGGCAATATAAGATATTTGTTGCCCAACCAAAATTGTATCGCTTGCCTCGTAAATTTTTGCCATTCCGTTTTCTTTAAGCACAAGGAGTTTATCAAACTTGCCAAATTCGCCAAGGCTCTCGCCCTTGTTTGCAATGCTCACAACTCCAGAAAGCTGGTCAAAAAACAATTCCATATCTCCAAGAGTACTTGTGCCTTTCTTTGATATTTTAACGTTTTTAACCGCATATTTTGTCACCATATTTCCAATGGCATCTCTGCCTTTCACAAGAGTTTCTGAAAAATCCACAGGTATTTCCAATCTTGTTCTAGGTCTTGGCTTCAAGAAAACAGTAACGCTTTCTGCCTCGCCATTTGGGTTGGAAGAGAGATACAATATTTTGGAACCAGGTGCTCCTTTGCCCATTGAATACGCCTTTTCTCTGGTTATGCCACCCACATTAAAGCGTTTTACAAAAACTGACCCATCTTTGCCTTCTTGATAAATTGCGTTGTAAATTCTGCGCGCATCGTCTTTGTTGAATTTTTCCACAAGCAAAATATCCTTGCCTATAAAAGCCTTGTCCGATGGTCTAAACACCTTGAACATTCCATCTTGACAAAACGCTATTAAGTCATCGTATTCCGAAACATCAAATAAATATTCCTCTTTCTTTAATCCTGTACCAACAAATCCCTCTTTGCGGTGAACATATAATTTTTGGTTGGAGAGAGCAACGTGAATGGCACTCACTTTTCCAAACTCTCCTATTTGTGATTTGCGTTCTCTGCCCGTACCATACTTTTTGAGCAATTCTTTGAACCAGTTCACTGCGTAATCGGTTAAATGCTCTTGGTGGTAGAGAGTTTCTTCAATTTGTGCATCTATTTCTTTTAACAATTCGTTTGCTTTTTTCTGGTCAAAAGAGGATATTCTGCGTATTGGCATTTCGGCAAGTTTTAGAATATCTTCTGTTTCCACTTTGCGGCGCAATTTTTTCACATAAGGTTTTAATCCGGTATTTATCAGTTCAATCATTTCTTCTTTGTTTTGTGCCTTTTTAATAACCTCATAAACTTCTTTTTCTATGAAAATTTTTTCCAAGCTGATCAAATGCCAACGTTCCTGCAAATGGTGCATTTTGTTTTTCAATTCCCATTCCAAAAGCGATTTTGTGTGCTGCGCACTTTTCTTTAAAATTTCAGTTGAACCGAGGAACTGGGGTTTTTCATCCACTATAACGCAATTATTGGTGGCAATGGATTTTTCGCAATCCGTAAAAGCATAAAGAGCATCTATAACCGTTTGCGGGTCGCTGCCGGGCTGCAAATGCACAACAAGCTCAACAGAGCCAGAGGTGTGGTCGTCCACTTTTTTGATTTTTATTTTGCCCTTTTCGTTTGCCTTTGTTATGCTATCTGCAAGGCTTGTGGTTGTGGTTCCAAAAGGAATTTCTTTAATAACAAGAGTTTTAGAATCCAACTTTTCTATGCGCGCCCTCACTTTAACACGACCACCGCGAAGGCCATCGTTGTATTGGCTTGCATCTATTATCCCACCCGTTGAAAAATCCGGGTAAATCTCAACTTTTTTACCTTTCAAGGCTGCAATGCTAGCTTCGCAAAGTTCGCAAAAATTATGAGGCAAAATAGTTGTACTCAAAGCAACCGCAATGCCCTCTGCACCTTGAGCTAGCACTAGAGGGAACTTAACGGGCAGGCAAACCGGTTCCTTGCTCCTGCCATCGTAGTTTGGAACCCAATCAGTAGTTTCTGCATTAAAAAGCACTTCAAGCGAAAATTTAGAGAGCCTGCCCTCTATGTAGCGAGGTGCGGCTGCTGCATCTCCGGTTATGGGATTTCCCCAGTTTCCCTGGGTTTCCAAAAGCAATTTTTTTTGCCCCATATTTACAAGGGCATCCCCAATAGAAGCATCTCCATGGGGGTGATATTGCATAGCACGGCCAACGATATTTGCCACCTTGTGCATTCGCTCATCGCTTTTGTTCATTTCCCATAGCGTGTGCAAAATGCGTCTCTGTACGGGTTTTAAGCCGTCTTCGTAATAAGGCACGGCACGGTCTAAAATAACGTAGCTGGCATAATCTAAAAACCAGTTTTCGTAAAGATTCTCTAAATGGTCGGACATTGTGGGGAATATAGTAAAGTAATTCACTTTTGTCCCATAAAAATTAGATTCTTCCTGCAAATTAGCTACCCAAAATTCACATCTTCCCCCTCAGGAACAGGATAGGGTAGTTTAAAATGTTCTATGTCTGCCAGTTTAGGCAGAGGTACTTCTTTGTTTAAACTTTGTGCAGAAGAATGAGGTTCCAGGGAAAAATGCACTAGCATTTCTTTGATTTTCTTTTCGCTTTCTTTCTTTATAACAAAACCCCAGTTCGGAATGATTTCTTCTGCGCAAGCTAAAAAGGGTTTATATACAGAGAGTTCTGCGAATTTGCTTGCGTTTCTTATGCGCAAAATATGCAAGGTGTCAATGGAAGAGTCGTTGTATATGTGTAGCCATTCGTTTAAAGCACCAGCTACATTTGGCACTGCTTTGTTCCAATGCAAAAAATCTTGTATAAAAGAGTTTGGGAGTTTTGAACGCAAACCATCCAAAAAAGATTCCTTAGAAAGCACAAAGCGCAAAAGCTCTTCTTCGTTTTTTGCCTGCGCAAAACAAGACATTTGAAAAATTCTAAATGCCCCGTTGTTCTGCGACAAAAGCCATTCAAAGTTGGAACTGCTCGCTACAATTGGCTCGGATAAGGTTTCTTTTGGAGTTTTGGCGAATAAAATGCTTTCGCCGAATTCGGTAATGGAAAAGGTTAAAATGTGCTTTTTCTTTACTTGCATTTTGAGTATTCCAAGCATCCAAAGTTCCTTTAACGGCATGGGCAAATTTTGCCAACTTATGGAGGTTTTGTTTTTGGGCAACCTAGAGCGCGTGTCGTGAGCCCAAAATAACCGTGCTGCATCTAAAGCATTAAGGGGTTTTTGAAAAAATGTCAATAGCTTTGGCAAATCGCTTTTGTTGCGAAATCTCTCGTTTTTCCACCAAAAAAAGAATTCCGAAAAAAGCCTGAACCCGTTGTTTTGCAAAAAATCATAAGCAGTGGTTAGCAATTTTAAATTTCCGCTTTCTGCATCTTTTGAAATCCATTTTTCTGAAATTAAAAAGGAAAACAACAAGCAAATACATTCTTCAATCATTGAATTATCTAAATTTTTATTGTTACTGAAAATTGTCACAATATGTTTTTTTGAAAAATAGCTTATGGAATAATCCTTATTAACAGAAATTTTGCCTAATTGTATTTTAGATAGTATAAGTAGCAAATATAATTCCACTTTTTTTTCATTGGATGTCCATGCAGCAGATTCAAGCGTTTCTTCGTTTTTAATTAAGTGATTTAAAATAAAATTTTCAAAATCTGCAAAGCCGTGATATATATGGGAACCTTGGCATTTTGTACGCCATATAAACATTTCGTTTGAGGCTTCGTTTAAGAATGCAAAAAGAGATTTCTGGTCTGTATCCAAATTGCGTTCCAGTTCGTTGAAATGCAAACCCCTGCTCTGGCTTGCATAAATTAAGCACAGAGCCATAACCTCTTGCTCGTTTTTTTTATGCAACCATTTTTGCAATCTTTCTTCGCTTGCAATTTCATGGCACAGTTCATTATGTATTTTTGAATTCTGCACAAGTCCGCTTTTTTTTGTGAATTTTATGCGCAAACGGCTCAAATAAGAACCTGGTGCATTTTTTATATGCTCTTGAATAGATTGCAAGCTTTTAATCATGGGGGATATAATTTAGAAATTTTTTCTAGATTTTATATATGCAAAACATAGAAGTAATTTGCCCTTGTTGCGATAAGATACTGGTGATAGATACCCTCGCCAAGGAGGTTGTGGCTCATAGAGAACGCAAAAAACAGGTTAGTTTGGAAGAATTTATGGCAAACGAAAAAAACAAAGACTCTGAATTGGATGCCAAATTTTCAGAGGCAAAGGAAAAAGAAAAGCACAGAGATGAGTATTTAAGCAAAAAATTTGAAGAAGCAAAAAACAACAAAGACCTGAAGGACCCGCCTCCAGCTATAAATTGGGATTAGCATCTAGGCTTTGCTCGGCAACATTATTTCACTTTAACAGCAAAGGCAGATATGTTATACAAGGAAAGTTCTCTGGCTTTGTCTTCTGCTTCTGTTTTCTTTTTGAAATGCCCACCGCGAAGTTTATAGAAAGGTGCGTCAAAAATCATCTGTATGTCGTAGCCAGTTTGAACTTGCAGTTTCGCTCTGCGTGCTTGGGCGGCATCAAAATTCGCTATGGCATCAAATTGCAAAACGTAAGATACGTCTTGTTCTTTGCCAGAACTTTTTTCTGTGGAAACATCGTTATAGTTGGTGCGATAAGATGAATCCAAAGGAGGGAATTGATATTCCCTGCCTTTAAAAAGTGAGTCTATATCTGTGATGGCTTCGTTATTTGCCAAAACCGGATAGGGGAGCATCAAAAATGCTGCACCTATCAAGAATTTTTCTACTTTTTTCATAATGGGTTTTCTTACTCCGAGCTTTTCAGATAAAGATAGTAAAAAACTGGCACCACTACATTGGATTAAGGTTTTAATTTTGTTTATTATAACGGGTTTGCTCACCTGGTATGGCAAATTTTATAAGCCAAAGCCTATGATAACTCGCATAAATGATTTTGCCGTTTGGGTTGTTCCCTGCAATAACAGCTTGAGCGCAATGATTGTTTTACCAAACGACAACAACGATTCCAATGATGTTCGCACAGGGCTTAGAATTTGGCTGCAAACCCCAGATTCACTCCTAGCTTTTGAACGCACCAGTGCTGCCAGATACAGAGGCAAAAACATAGTTGCTATAGGCGATAGCCTAAATGAGAATTTAAAGCAGGATTTGTTTTCAACTATGGACAGTAGCGGAAATTTTTACTGGCTTGGACCCCTTGGCACAGAGCTAACAGGTGAAGATGTTTTTGCAGAACTAAAACTTATAGATGATCAAGTGCAAAATTATCTTTTGGATATAATGTATGAAGGTCATAAACTGCGTTTTTTTGGTTCGCAGGCAGCCTTGGACAGTTCTGCGGAAGAGCCTTTGAGTGTGGCTGTTT